>Ga0116182_1005909_pt1 | contig 10344 bp, 7 predicted proteins | sample AD_UKC077_MetaG_FD_89805 | JGI IMG/M metagenome (GOLD analysis project Ga0116182, IMG submission 89805) | Active sludge microbial communities of municipal wastewater-treating anaerobic digesters from USA - AD_UKC077_MetaG | ecosystem: Engineered > Bioreactor > Anaerobic > Digestate | place: USA...
ATTGCTGCAGGTGGCTTCACTTGCAGGTGTGATTGGCATTATTTGGTTAAGTCAATTTGTTGCCCAGCACTTCTTTAGCGCAGCCCTGACATTTTCAATGTGGTGTTTGTGTTTTTTACAGGGCGCTTTATGTGCCAGCCTTGCCGTTGTTTTTAAGCAGGCGCACTGGTGGCGGTGGATTCATTTTGCCTTTCCGTTTGCAGTGTTAGTGATGTTGCAGTGGCAAATTCCGAATGAATTCTATCTCATCAGTTTTATTGTGACCGCGAGTCTGTTTTGGACAACTTTTCGCACCCAAGTGCCATTTTATCCATCGCGCCCAGCGGTATGGCATGAAGTGGTCAAACTCATTCCAATGCAGCCATCTACTAAGTTCATCGATATCGGCAGTGGTTTGGGCGATATGCCAATGGTTGTTGCAAAATTGCGCCACAATTGCCATGCAGAAGGCATTGAAATTGCACCCTTACCTTGGTTAGTGAGTCAAGTTCGTGCGTGGTTAAAGCGCTCAAGCGTGCGTTTTAAATTAGGCAATTATAACGATTTAAATTTTGCCGATTACGACGTGGTATTTGCTTATTTGTCGCCAGCAGTCATGCAGGCATTGTGGCAAAAAGCGCACCTTGAAATGCGTCCGAAAAGCCTGCTGATTAGCCTTGAGTTTGAAATTAAAGACTGGCCGCCAAGTTTTATCATCACGCCAAAAGATGGTTCACCAAAACTCTATGTTTGGCGCATGCCTTAACTAAAAATGTGGCAATAATACGTTGCCAAATATACGTTGAATTGATGTATCAAAAAACATCAAATTTACGCTCCAAATCCCCCGAGAGATTTTTACAGCCCTACGAGCCTTATAAATAAAGGCTTGCAGGGCATCGCTAAAGGTTTGTATTTAAAAACCGTTAATACATGAGTAGTTTATTTCATGAATTTAACCCCCCAAAATGGCCTTTATTCTACGAATTGAATTGCGCTGGCACTTGCTATTCTGTTAGCACGTAATAAAAAAACAGCAAAGCAACACACTAAATTTTTACGAAATTGGAGTCGGAATTATGTTTATCATCATCGGTTACATTGTTATTTGCGGTGCAGTGTTTGGCGGCTACGCCATGGCTGGCGGCCACTTGGGGGGCTTATGGCAGCCGCTTGAGGTGGTGATGATTTTTGGCGGTGCGTTAGGAGCTTTTGTGGTGGGTAACGACAGCAAAGCACTTAAAGCCACAGTGAAGGCGCTGCCTGGCTTATTTAAAGGCTCAAAATACAATAAAGCTTTGTATATGGATTTACTCGCACTGCTGTTTGAAATCCTCACCAAAATTCGTAAAGACGGCATGATGTCGATTGAAAACGACATTGAAAACCCTGAAGCAAGCCCGCTATTTAGTAAATATCCAAAAATTACTGCTGATCATCACATTACCGAATTTATTACCGATTACCTGCGCCTGATGGTGTCAGGCAACATGGATGCCTTCCAAGTTGAAAACCTCATGGATAACGAAATCGAAACCCATCATATGGAAGGCCACGTGCCAGCGCATTGTATTTCAAAACTGGGTGATGGCTTGCCAGCGTTCGGTATTGTGGCTGCCGTGATGGGCGTGGTACACACCATGGAAAGTTTACATTTGCCACCCAATGAACTTGGCGTGCTGATTGGCCATGCGCTGGTGGGTACATTCTTAGGTATTTTGCTGGCATATGGTTTTGTGGGGCCGCTTGCAGGCTTGGTTGAACAAAAACTTGAAGAAGGCACCAAGATGTTTCAAACCGTAAAAGTAACATTGCTGGCAAGCCTGAACGGTTATGCACCGGCCATTGCCGTTGAGTTTGGTCGAAAAGTGCTGTACTCAACAGAGCGCCCAGGATTTGCCGAGCTTGAAGAGCACGTCAAACAAGCTAAAAACAAATAATCACGGCTGAATCACACGACTGAATGCGGAGTAAGTAATGGCTGAAGAACTCAAAAAAACCATCATTGTTAAAAAGATTAAAAAGGGCGGCGGCGGCCACCATGGCGGCGCCTGGAAAATTGCCTATGCTGACTTTGTTACCGCGATGATGGCATTCTTTTTATTGATGTGGTTATTAGGTTCAACCTCAAAAGCACAAAAAGCCGGCATTTCAGATTATTTTAAAACGCCATTGATGGTCGCCATCAAAAATACCGGCGGCCCGGCGGTTGGTGCAAGTGACTCCATCATGAAAGATACCGGCGGAAAAGACATCACCAAAAAACAAGGGCAGGTAAAACCGGACGATGGCTCTAAAGGAAAAGAAAAATCGGTCGATATTAAAGAAGCAGAAGAGGCGATGAAAAAAGCCGAAACTGCCAAACTTGAAGAACTCAAAGAAAAAATGGAAAAGGCTATTTCTGATAGCCCAGAATTAAGTAAGTTTAAAAATCAATTATTGATGGATTTGACTTCTGAAGGGCTACGCGTGCAGATCGTAGATGAGCAAAATCGCCCGATGTTTAACTCATCCAAGGCTGACATGCAGCCATACGCAAGGAAAATATTGCAAGAGATTGGCAAGGTATTAAACGGGGTGAACAACAAAGTGAGTTTATCTGGCCATACCGATGCGGTGCCTTATGCGGGTGGTGAAGCAGGTTATAGCAACTGGGAGCTATCCAGTGACCGGGCCAACGCCTCACGGCGCGAAATGATAGCTGGTGGCATGGATGAAAGCAAGATTGTGCGTGTGGTCGGTTTAGGCTCAGCCTCTTTGTTTGATAAAGATAACCCGTTCAACCCCACCAATCGACGTATCAGCATCATCGTGATGAATAAGCAGGCAGAAGAAGATGCGTTGAAAGACAGTGCTGAAGTCAAATTGCCATCCAATGCACAAGCGCCAGAAATAGATGAAGCAGTAGCAAAAGAGTAACGACTAAACAATAAAGCACCTTTTGGAATATGAATGTATGGAAATGAAAACATTACCAATCAATGAATTAAGAAGCTTACTCGCTGCCGTATCCGACCACGGCAAGCAACATCTGGTAGAAGTTGAGGCCGACTTGCTACAAACCACTTTTTTGTTGAGTGAAGCCATTGAAAAGCTCGGTGCCAGTTTTATGGCGGTACATGAGGCCGTTACCGAGCAGCAGCAGGTTATTAATGCCCTGATGGAAAAGCATCAGTTTGACCCAGCGGAAACCAAAAAGCTTGAGGCATTTAAGCAAAAAATAGGCAATGAAGTTAACGCGGCTGTCACTGGTTTGCAGTTTCAGGATTTAACCAGCCAACTCATTACACGCACGATTAAACGCGTAAACGGCTTAAAAGATCTATTGCATGAGCTAGAAACACACGGCAATGAAATTGACCCCAGCCATGAACATGCAGCGATAGCAAAATTTTTAGAAGAAATCAGCCATAGCTTACATGCCGGAAGCCACGCGCTTTCAGGGGGGTTAAGGCGCTCGGTTGATCAGCAAGACATGGTCACCGGGGATATTGAGCTTTTTTAATTAACGAATCAAAGGTGAAGTGCTAAACATTTTAGATTTTTTGCCGATAAATAATACGGATGGCAACCAATTTAACTTAACTTAATACATTTACTAAGTAACATAACTAACTAATTAACATAACGAAGCGAGTAAATTAAATGGCAAAAACAATTTTAGCAGTGGATGACTCCGGTTCACTTAGACAAATGGTGGCATTTAGTCTCAAAGCCGCTGGTTACGATGTGGTACAGGCGGTCGACGGTCAGGATGGTTTAGACAAAGCCAAAGAAAAAACCGTAGACCTCGTCCTGACAGACCAAAATATGCCAATCATGGATGGCTTGACACTGATTAAAAACTTGCGCGGTTTAGGCTCGTATCAAAAAGTGCCCATTTTAATGCTGACTACAGAATCAAGCGACGAAATGAAAGCAAAAGGTAAGGCGGCAGGCGCTAACGGTTGGCTAGTAAAGCCGTTTGACCCAAAACGCTTAATTGAAGTCGTGCAGAAAGTGATTGGGTCTTAGTTTTTTCGGTAAGAGCGATTTTTAAATCGCCACTACAAAATAGTTTGTCGGCAGAGTAAATACATAAATGGAGTACAACAATGTCAATTGATATGAGTCAGTTTTACGAGGTCTTCTTTGATGAGGCAGAAGAACTGTTAGCAGAAGCTGAACGTTTATTGCTAGGCATCGATATGGAAAACCCAGATGCAGAAGATTTAAATGCAATCTTTCGTGCGGCGCATTCCATTAAAGGGGGGGCTGCCACGTTCGGTTTTATGGACATGACGGAAATCACCCATGTGCTTGAAAATTTGCTCGATAAAATCCGCAAAAATGAAATGGTATTGACAGCTGAGCATGTGGATGCATTTTTGGCAGCTAAAGATGTACTAAAAATGGAGTTGGATGGCCATCGCCTTGCAACCGCGGTAGATGAAGAGCAAGTTGCTGATGTGAAAATGATGCTGAAGTCACTTTCAGAAGCGGGCGGTTTAGCTGCAGCGCGAGCGTCAAGCGCCCCAGCCCCTGCACCTGCAAACGAACCAAAAACAGTTTCAGTAAAACCTGTAGCCGAATCAGCTCCAGTAACGGTGGCAGAGATTGTCAATTCTCCCGTTGCGGCTGTAACTGACGGCTTAACCCACTTTAATATCGTACTGCCTGAAATATCAGATAAAGATGCGAGCAATTTGCAAGAGGAATTAAGCCTTTTAGGCGAAGTCAGTACCAGCAAAAATGCACAGGGTCGTTCCGTATTAAGCCTTGCGACCGATTCCACACAAGCCGATATTATTTCAATCTGTTCTTTTATTGTAGAGCCTGAAGATTTATTGATTACATTGGCGGTTGCACCCTCTGCCACTGCTCAAACCACTGAGCCAGTAGCAACAGACGCAGGGTATGGGTTCTTTGATGACGACATTCCAACATTTGCATCTGCAAGTTCAGGCGCGACGGCGACACCTTCAGTTACTGCAACAAGCACGACGGCTGCAGTAAAAGAAGCTGGGAAAATCACTCAAAATAGCGATACTGTCAAAATCCATGAAGAAGTCGGTTATGGCTTATTTGCAACTGAAGGCAAAGAAAATGAAGAGGAAGGCTACGGCTTCTTTGCCCCATTTCAACCCCATCCTGATGCCGCTGTAGCAGCATTGATTGGCGACGATACAGTATTAACAGAGGCAAACTCTGGTAAAGCAACCGTTGAAAAAGTAGCCGTTACGCAAACTGAGACTAACCCTACTACGATAGCCAACGCCGCGGCAGATAAGAGAAATGCTACACGTCGAGAATCAGACAAAGCCCCGGCAGCAACAGAAACATCCTCTATTCGCGTAGGTGTTGAAAAGGTAGATCAACTGATTAACTTAGTAGGAGAGCTTGTCATCACGCAAGCCATGATTGAACAACGCATCAGCGCGCTTGATCCCGTACAGCATGAATCCCTCATCAACAGTGTCGGGCAGCTCACGCGCAACACCCGCGATTTGCAAGAGTCTGTCATGTCGATTCGTATGATGCCGATGGACTTTGTCTTCTCGCGCTTTCCTCGTATGGTGCGTGATTTAGCCAGCAAACTTGGCAAAAAAGTTGAGTTTGTCACCATTGGTGCGGCAACTGAGTTAGACAAAGGCCTTATTGAACGGATTGTAGACCCGCTCACCCATTTGGTACGCAATAGCGTGGATCATGGTATTGAAACGCCTGAAAAACGCAGAGCTGCCGGCAAATCTGAAACCGGCACACTCACACTATCAGCCTCGCATAAAGGCGGCAGTATTGTTATTGAAGTGACGGATGACGGGGCAGGGCTAAACCGCGATAAATTGTTGGCAAAAGCAGCAAAGAATGGTTTGTCTGTCAGCGAAAATATGACAGATTCCGAAGTGTTTAATCTCATTTTTGCCCCTGGTTTTTCTACCGCTGAAGTGGTCACCGATGTCTCGGGCCGCGGTGTGGGCATGGATGTGGTGAAACGTAACATTACCGCCATGAATGGTGCAGTTGAAATTCGTTCAGCGCTTGGATACGGCACAACCATATCAATTGCCTTACCACTTACACTGGCCATTCTAGATGGCATGTCCGTATCATTAGGTCACAGTGTTTATGTGATTCCGCTCAATTTAATTGTAGAAACACTGCAGCCACGTGCTGAAGATATCAAAACGGTAACAGGTGAAGGCCGCATGGTACATGTGCGCGGTGAATACTTGCCGATTATCGCGTTGCATAGTTTATTTAATCATCACACAGAGATTACTGACCCAACACAAGGCGTGCTGGTGCTCATTGAAGCAGACGGTAAAAAATCAGCCTTATTTGTTGACCGCTTAGTGGGCCAGCAACAAGTAGTGATTAAGAGCTTAGAAACAAATTACCGTAAGGTGCAAGGCGTATCTGGCGCCACCATTATGGGGGATGGCTCAGTGGCTTTAATTCTTGATGTACCCGCCATTATTCAAATGGGGCAAACGGACAATTACATCACGGGGGCAATTCCATTTGCCAATTACCAAAATAAAGCAGTGGAAACACAGCTCATCTAATTACCGCATGAAAAGTTAAAAATTAAGGAGTCATCACAATGAGCATGAATACAGAAACCGTTGCTAACACCTCAAACAACAAAGCAAAAGTTGCAGGTGGCGAGTACCTCACCTTTGTTTTGGGCGATGAGCAATACGGCTTAGAAATTTTAAAAGTGCAAGAAATTCGCGGTTACGACACCGTGACGCAAATCGCCAATACACCAGATTTTATTAAAGGCGTGGTCAATCTACGCGGCAAAATTGTGCCGATTGTCGATTTACGCATTAAGTTCAAGCTTGGCAAAGTGGAATACGATGAATTTACGGTGGTGATTATTCTGAACTTAAGTGGCCGCGTAGTGGGTATTGTGGTGGATGGTGTTTCTGACGTAAAAGCGCTCAAAGAAGAGCAAATTCGTGATGTGCCTTCGTTAGTTTCAAATATTGATACCAAATACATTGTCGGCTTAGCTACAGTTGAAGAACAGATGTTTATTTTGGTGGATATTGAACAACTCATGAGTAGCCAAGAAATGGCACTTATGGACTCAGTCGCAGTTCATTAATTCATAAAAGATAAAAACTTAAGAAAGTAAGGGTAAAAAAATGTTTGCATCCATTATCAATAAATTAGCCAGCAGCACAAAAGCCACTAAAAAAATCATTGACGAAGTCACAGAGTTTCGCGCACTGAAGGCAGAAATCAACAAAGCGCGCTGCGTGCTTGAGTTTGATGCTAAAGGCACAATAACGGCCATCAATCAAAATGCGTTAAAAGCACTGGGCTTTAGTGAATCAGATGTATTGAATGAACATCACCGTGTGCTGGTGGGTAGTACCGAGAGCGCCCGACCAGAATATGAAGATTTTTGGGAAAACCTGCATGGCGGCACTACGCAAACGGGCAAGTTCAAATTTAAAAACAAAAAAGGTGACGACGTATGGTTTCAAGGCTACTACGCCCCCGTGATTAACAGCAAGCATCAACTCATTAAAGTAGTGAGTTATCTTACCGATATTACTGCCGATTTAACCCGTGCTTTAGTTTTACAAGGTGAAGATGAAGCGTTGAATCAAACCTTCGGTGTGATGGAATGCGACATGTCAGGCAACATTACTGAGTGTAACAATCTATTTATGGAACCACTTGGCTACAAACGTGAAGAATTAGTAGGTCATCATGTGGGAATCCTATTGCCCCCTGAAGTTGCTCAAAGTCCAGAATACAAAAAAATGTGGGAAGAACTCAACGCAGGTATTAGTCAAACCAGACAAATTCGCCGCATTTCCAAAGACCGTAAAGAATACTGGTTTCAATCGACTTATGTGCCAATCAGCGATGAAGCCGGCAAACCCTATAAGGTAGTGGTGTATTCATACTGCATTACCGCTGAAAAAATTAAAAATGCTGACTATGAAGGCCAGCTCAATGCCATCAACAGACTGCAAGGCGTGATTGAGTTTGATTTGAAAGGCAACATTCTGAAAGTGAATGACAATTTTACTAAGGTGACCGGTTATAGTGAAAAAGAAATTATAGGCAATCATCATAGTATGTTTGTTGATGCAGCCTATAAATCCAGCAATGAATATAAAGCATTTTGGGAAAAGTTTAGCCGCGGCGAGCCTGGTGACGGTATATTCAAACGCGTTGGTAAAGGTGGAAAGGAAATCTGGTTGCAAGCCACTTATAACCCGATTTTTGATGCTAATAATAAGCCCTACAAAGTGGTGAAATATGCCACGGATATTACTGAACGTTACAATAAAGACCGTGCCATTGAAGAAAACGCTAGAGAAGCAATGCTCATCAAAAACACTTTGGATAGTGCTTCTACCAACATGATGATGGCTGATAACGATGGCATTATTCGTTACATGAACCATTCAACCGCAAAGTTAATGCAAGATGCGCAAACTGAAATGCGCAAAGCATTACCAAATTTTGATGCGAATAAAATCATTGGGCAGAATTTTGATATTTTTCATAAAAGCCCTTCGCATCAACGCAATTTGCTGGCAATGTTAAAGCAGCCTTATGAAAACACTATTCCGGTAGGCAACATGTTTTTTAAACTAAAGGCCAGCCCAATTTTTACTGCAGACGGCACACGCAATGGCACATCTTTAGAGTGGATTGACGTTACGCAAGAAAGAAAAGTTGAAATTGAAATTTCAGAGTTATTGGATGCGACCAATCAGGGCGACTTAACACAACGCCTAACACTTGAAAATAAAACAGGTGTGACAGAAGTAATTTGCAAGGGCATTAATAATTTGATGGATAACTTTACCAATGTGATGCTGCAAATTAAAGAAGCAGGTGAAACCATCAACACAGCGGCTGGGGAAATTTCCTCAGGCAATACGGATTTATCAAGCCGCACCGAGCAACAGGCTTCAAGCTTAGAAGAAACCGCTTCCAGCATGGAAGAGTTGGCCTCAACCGTCAAACAAAATGCAGAAAATGCCAAACAAGCGAATCAACTTGCCGCAGCGGCTTCAGGTGTTGCCATTAAAGGCGGTGAAGTGGTAGGCCAAGTGGTTTCAACCATGAGCTCGATTAACGAAAGCGCTAAAAAGATTGAAGACATTATTTCCGTCATTGATGGCATCGCCTTCCAAACCAATATTCTTGCCTTAAATGCTGCCGTTGAAGCAGCGCGTGCCGGTGAGCAAGGTCGCGGTTTTGCTGTAGTAGCGGGTGAAGTGCGTAACCTAGCCCAGCGCTCAGCCAGTGCCGCTAAAGAAATTAAAGAACTCATTACTGATTCAGTCAGCAAAACCGCTGAAGGCACGGTACAAGTAGAAAACGCCGGTAAAACCATGCAAGAAATTGTGAGCTCAGTACAGCGCGTAACCGACATCATGGGTGAGATTGCCGCCGCATCTAGCGAGCAAAGTGCCGGCATTGATCAAGTAAATAACGCCATCACCAGTATGGATGAAGTCACCCAGCAAAATGCCGCCTTGGTGGAAGAGGCCGCCGCAGCCGCAGAATCACTTGTTGAGCAAGCCGTAACGTTAATGGATACCGTGAACGAGTTTAAGTTAAATGGCGGCAACCAAGTCACCAATAACCGCCGCGCGAGTAACAGCCCAATGCGTAGTGCCGCACCAAGCCGACCAGCACCAGCAAGATCAGTGGCCAGTCGCCCGGTAGCAAAATCAGTGTCACGCCCAACCCCTGTAAAAGCAATCGCAAAAACAGGCACAGATGATGGTGATTGGGAAGAGTTTTAATTTAATTAAAAGTGCTTTTTAATTAAAAACATACTGTAAAAAAATTAGGCGTGAAAAATGAAACTCAAAACAACATTATTAGGCTACGGGGCAATAAGCGTTTTACTAGCAGGCATCATTGCAGGCGTGGGATATGACGCATCAAGTAAGCTCAATACAAATACAGAAGGCATTCTATCTTCAGCAGAAGATTTAGGGAATGCAATGGATATTGAAACAGAACACGATGCGCTACGTGCTGACGTGTTAGGCATTATTCTCGCTTATGAAAACAATGATTCCAAGCGTTTAAATGAAGGTTTGGTGGATATTGCTGAGCACTCTAAAAACCTGAATGAAGCTTCACATCGATTAGTTAAAGAAACCGAGTCAGACGATATTCGTAAACAAGCAACCGAGTTAGCAACTAAGTTAGATAATTACATGGCTTCTGGTAGCCAGATTGTTAAGCTTGCCAATGGCCCCAGTGCTGCGGTGGTAGAGGCACCAGCGGCAGAAAATGCTAAAGCAAAAGGCGCGGTTGCGGTGTCTGGTAGATCAAGTAAATCTGCCGCATTATTAGCTGAATATGAAAAATTTGATGGTATTTTTG
>Ga0116182_1005917_pt1 | contig 10339 bp, 8 predicted proteins | sample AD_UKC077_MetaG_FD_89805 | JGI IMG/M metagenome (GOLD analysis project Ga0116182, IMG submission 89805) | Active sludge microbial communities of municipal wastewater-treating anaerobic digesters from USA - AD_UKC077_MetaG | ecosystem: Engineered > Bioreactor > Anaerobic > Digestate | place: USA...
CAGAAGCATGCCAACTGCCAGAGCGATAATCCACCACATGTTGGGGCTTTTGTCTATGGCTCGAATCACGCCGCCGATGCCCAAAATTGGCGCAAAAAAGGCCATGCGTATGACCATAAAGGTGACCTGCTGGATTTGTGTCACATCATTGGTTGCGCGGGTGATCAGCGAAGCGGTGGAAAAATTATTGAACTCCTGGCTTGAAAAGGATTCCACCCTGGTGAACACGTCTTTGCGAATATCGCGAGCGACGCCCGCTGAGGTACGCGCCGCCAGGAAACTGACCGATACGCTGGTGATCCCCGCCAATAGAGAAACCAGGATCATCATCCCGCCAGTGCGCAGGATGTAACGGGTCTGGATACGCCCCAGGTTGACGCCCATTTGCTCGTATTCGTGCTCGATGGCTGTGGCTGCAACTTGATGGACAAGGGTGTCAGGCATGTTTGCGAATTGATCTCTGACCTGATCGATCATCTGTTCGCGCTGCTCTGGCGTTGCCATGCCAATAATTGTGTAAAGGTCCATACCGGGTGGGATTTTGGATGGGTCAAAAGGAAGGCTCCCCATCATGTTTGCTGCGTTTTCAGGGTTTTCCTGCATTTGCTGGATCATGGCGGTGACGATCATGCCGCGTGCCATGATGGGTTCGATTTGACCCCGCTCCTGCTTCGATAGCTCTGCCAGCACATAGATTGGCTCGGTTGCCAGAACAGGATATTCTGCCAGCAGGGTGGTATCCTGCGTGGGATCCAGCTGCTGATAGGCTGAATTAATGACAGCTTGCTCCTCAGAAGATAAAAAGAGAGAGATTTTCTCGAACCGTTCGCTGCGCAGAGCCTGCGGGAAGGCATCTTTAATGCCTTTTTGTTGGATGCCGACATTCACAATCTTAGAAAGGTAATCTGGCAGAGCCAGGTCAGCGTTGCCCATGATAAACAGTAAGACAATGGCGGCAAGAACGTTATAAATATAAGGTTTGATGTATTTAATCAATTTGAGCATAGGTTGAATGATCCTCGAATGCGGTTGCTTGTTGGCTCATCATGAAAGACCGCTAACCGGTCTTTGTTTTCCCGATGGCGGGTTGAGTGTTGTGATGATGAAGCCCATCTTTTAGATTTTGTGAATATTTATTCAGCCTTGATAGCGCCGGTAAAATGCTTTCTTTATCCTGCTCGGTAATCAGAACAGCCAGATCATCCAGCCAGGCATGCCTGGCTCGCATGGCTTCCTGCACGGTTTGAGCGCCTTTTTCGGTCAATGCAATCATTTTCACCCGGCGGTCTTCAGGGTCTTCGGTGCGCTGGATCAGCCCTGATTCTTCCAGAGGGGCTAAAAGCTGACTGACGGCAGCCATGGTGACGCCGAGATGGTCTGCCAGGTCGCTGACGGGGCTGGCGCCATGATGATACAACCTGAACAGCGAATTGGTTTGCGAAAGCGAGAGGGAGCTCTGCCGGTTATGGCGGATGAAGGCATGCATTGAACGATGCATTGATTCTTCAACCCATTCTCGCAGGGCGGTCAGAAAAAGATCCTGGTCAGACATGGTTTACCTCGCTTAATAGTTAAACGGGGTTAACTATATATCCTTGCGCTGAGATTGTCAAGGTGGGTTTTTTAAACGTGCAGAGGAGTCGATAAGTGGAATACGATGTTTTTTAGGAAGATTATGCAACCTTTTTTCTGTAAATTCGAGCCAGAAATACCCATTGTTCTTTAACAGTCGAATGACCTGACAGCACAATAACGTTTGGCGATTTGCCAATCCTCGCTAATCTCCATCAATCGAGCTAAGATCAGTCTTAGACAAGAAGCTTCGTTTGGAAATACACCTACTACTCTGGTTCTTCTACGAATTTCTCTATTTATCCTTTCCAGGCTGTTCGTGGTTCTGATTGGACCGCCGATGTTCTAAAAGAAAGTCGAAGCTGGTTTTCACCGTTTTGGGTTTGTAGCCATTGTTGTGACCTCTGCGCTTCTACGGTTCGTTCGTATGCATCTGCCTACAGATACTTTGAACGTTCTGTCTGTTTGACATTGGTGAGGATCACCCTGACTAGGTCTGGTCACGCTTCAAGACCATTTCTAGCCTTCTCTTATATTGCCTTTAATGAAAGTTGTAATTTCCTTAGTGAGTCATTTAATTCTCCTTTTTTGATGGGGTGATCTTATCAGGGTACTTCAGACTCACTGCTTTTGTTAAGGGTAAAGATTTTACAGAAACAATGTTACACTAACACGAATTTTTTAGGTTTGGCATATTGGTCCTTAATTTTGAAGGGCAGCATCCCATTGTTATAATAATTAAAGATATAGATATTGAAATAGAATTTCACAAGAAAAAGATTGAGAAGATCAAAAAAATCAAACATGGTATAATGCAGGAATTGCTGACAAGTCGAACGTGTTTGGTGTGAGGTGAAGATGAAAAGCTATTATCGGGTGGTCTTGGGCAGGCAGCATGTCTATGCTGAAAAATTTTTCAATGAAAACTCTATTGGTGTTTACTATGATATCGATCAGGATTTAACTGATCACTTGCCGGAAGATTGGCGGGCGTTCAACCGCCAGTTCATACCGGGCTTTATGAAAAAGCTGCCGGATAAAAGTAAGATTGCGGCGGGGCTTGCCTGTGGCGCCCTGTGGACACTTGCCAAAGGCATTGCAGAAGGTGATCTTGTCCTTTCACCAGATGGCACGGGTTCCTATATGGTGGGCGAGGTGGTAGGTGGTTACCGTTACCAACCTGATGACCCATCCCCACATCAACGCCCCGTTCGTTGGCTGGAAAGACGTATATCACGTACAGACATGAGTGACGAACTTAGCAAAGCTTTGATTGCGCCTGGAGCTGTTTCTAACCTTACACAATATGCTAAGGAAATTGAGTCATTAATTCAAGGGATTGCTCCGACAGACATCTTCACAAATCTTCCAGAGGTAGAGGATCCTTATTTATTTGCGATGGAAAAGCATTTGGAAGATTTTCTCATTGAAAATTGGAGTCACACACCTTTTGGTAGCGATTACGATGTCTATGAGGAAGAAGGTAACCTAATTGGAAAGCAGTTTCCCACTGATACGGGTGCTATTGACATTTTTGCAGTCAGCAAAGACCAGAAAACATTGTTGGTGATTGAGCTCAAAAAAGGGCGTGCGTCAGATGCAGTTGTTGGGCAAATACTGCGCTATATGGGTTATGTGAAAGAAGAGCTAGCAGAAACTGATCAACTTGTAAAAGGGGTAATTATCGGTATTGAGGATGATATCCGCCTGCAACGTGCGCTTTCGATGGTAGAAGGTATTGAATTCTATCGCTATGAGGTGGATTTTAAGCTAAAGAAGGTGTGAGTTGAGCCAAATTGGGGAGGTTGAACGCAAAACTCAGAACCGCATTGTGCGTCTATTCCAGGAGAGCCTGGGGCACGATTACGTGGGGTATTGGTGTGATCGTGCCGATAATATCAATATCGAGGAAACCTATGTGGCATGGCAAAATAGTTGAATTACACATCATTAAGTTTTGGATGTCAGGCAATTCAAGCAAATTATTGGCCCAAACGGCGCATTTTCCTGGTTTAATTAAACCGATGGACTATCAATCATTCTTATTTTTCATGGTGTTTAAAAAGCAAAATCACCCCTGCATGAGGGGGTGATCCTTGGGCAACCGCCATGACGGGCGTAATGAGCGTGCAGAGACTCGAACTCTGAACCAATGGCTTAAAAGGCCACTGCTCTACCATTGAGCTACACGCCCATCTTCAAATGATTATTGTAGCACCCTCTGCCCTCTACGTCAATAAAAAACGGGCAAGGCATCCGCCATTTAGCGGGTCGTTTTCAAGCTCTCCAACAGCAAGCCGAAATTATCAAGGGTTTCGTTCTCTGCCTGCTCATAGGGGAAGTTGGTGATAAAAATAAAATAGGCGCTGTCGGTCTCGAAAAAATAAGTCGACATATGCACATTGCCATTTACAGACTTGATCAGGTGGTTGTAACGCTCCACTTTGATACGGTTCACCCGGAAGGATTCGAGACCCAAAAACAGGGCTGATCGGCTCCCATCAATGCTGAGGGGAATGTCGCTGCCCGTGAGCTCGACAAAAGCTTCTTTGCTGAAGGTCGATTTTTCTTTGATATGGGCGACGAGGGTAATGCAATTATTCTGAAATTCGACTTCCTGCGTTGGTGTGCATTTGGGGGGCACAAGGGTCACCTCCCATTGACCGGGTTTGTCCCGGTTGGGCGCGTAATCGACCAACCAGCCCGGGGGAAGGCGGAACTCGATGTTGAGAGCGGGTTCCTGGTCGATGCGGAAGACCTTCCAATCCGCTGTTTCTTTGTTGGAGTTACAACTGGTCAGGATCAGCAAGGACATCAGGCTGAAGATGAAGGTCAAAATTTTTCGACGTTGCATACGCTCCTCACTCGAATCCTTTTTAGGGGATCCATGATAATAGTATAATGATGACAGATATTTGATCAGCGTGCCAGAGCACGGATCTGACCTGGCAACACCAGTCAATTTTACCCCAATATTGTCCCCGGGCAGAAGACGAATCGGTGCACACCTGGCTTTTTGATCGGTTAAATTAATGCGAGTGAAAGGAAATCCTGATGAAGAAAGACAACAAGCGGATTTTACGAGCCTTTGGCATGTGGAAAAGTCAAATTACGCCGGATTTGATGGCTGCCTCGATTGGTTTAACCGATCCCCAATGGGACACGGATGGTCAGACGCTGGTGTGGCGCGAGGAGCGTGGAGGCAAGGGCGTGTTGATGGCACAGCCCATTGGACAGGCAGCCTACGAGCTTTCCGGCGCGTTGAATGTGCGCGGCGGTGTGGGTTACGGTGGCGGAGATTTCACCATTCGGGATGGGCTGGTCGTATTTGCTGCCAGCGATGGACGGCTTTACCGGCGCATGCTGGGTGCGGGCTTCCCCGAACCGATCACGCCCGCTTTTGGCAGCGCAGCAGCGCCTCAGCTCTCGCCCGGAAACCGTTGGGTGGCTTTCGTCCACACCTATGAAGGCGCAGACGTGCTGGCAGTGGTGGACAGCGCAGGGGTGGACTGGCCGGTCAAACTGGCTCAGGGTGCGGATTTTTACATGCAGCCCGCCTGGCATCCGGATGGCGGCGCGATTGCCTGGATTGAATGGGATCACCCCAACATGCCCTGGGATGGAACCCGGCTGATGACCGCTGTTTTGGAGAGCACTCCACCGCAGATCGAGGCAGTCCAGCACCTGGCTGGCGGCGATGATATCCCGATTTTGCAGCCAGCCTTCTCCCCAGATGGACGGTACCTGAGCTATTTTAGCAACCAGGGTGAGTGGGATCAACTGGTTCTACGAAACCTGGAAACTGGCGAATTTTCGGTATTGGTCGACAATGCCAGCCTGCTGAAACCCGCCTGGATTCAGGGGCTGGTGGTTCAGGCCTGGTCGGCACACAGTGACCGGATTTTCTTCCTGCAGACCAGGGCGGGCCTGACCGAACTTAACCAGGTGGATGTGGGCACAGGCATGATCGCCGGCGTGGATTTTGAGCCGTACACCCTGTTGAGCCAGCCCAATGTTCGAACCGACGGAACGATTACCCTGGTCGCCAGCTCGCCTGCCACCTCCTTACAGGTGATCAGCAAATCTGAAGCAAACTTTCAGGTTCACCAGCGCAGCACCAGCGAGGCGATCCCACGGGCTGATTTGCCACAGCCTTATGAAATCCAATGGACCGCGACCGATGGCGCCACGGTGTACGGGATTTACTCCCCGCCCACCAGCAGCCGGTTCCAGGGAGAGGGTTTACCGCCGGTCATTGTCCATATCCATGGTGGACCGACCAGCAGTGTTATGGTGGGTTACGACCTGGAAGCGGCGTACTTTACCAATCGAGGTTACGGGTACCTGGCGGTCAATTACCGTGGCAGTACAGGGTACGGACGAACCTACCGTGAAGCGTTGAGCGGCAATTGGGGCGAGCTGGACGTGGTTGACGCAGCCGGAGCAGCCCGGGCGCTGATTGACCAGAACCTGGGTGACCCGGGTAAACTGGTGATTAAAGGAGGTAGCGCAGGAGGCTACACCGTCCTCAATACGCTGATCCGCTTCCCCGGGTTGTATAAAGCCGGAATCTGCGCTTATGGTGTGACGAACCTGTTCAACCTGGCGATGGATACGCACAAGTTTGAAGCGCGTTACACCGATTCGCTGGTCGGTCCCCTGCCAGAAGCGGCACAGAAATATCATGCCTGGTCACCCGTGTTTCACGCCGATAAGATCAAAGATCCTGTGATCATTTTCCAGGGTGGGAAGGATCAAGTGGTGCCACCCAGCCAGGCGGAGGAGATCGTGCAAGCGCTCAGGGCAAATAGAGTGCCGCATGAATATCACCTGTATCCCGACGAGGGTCATGGTTTTCGCCTGGCGGAGACCCGTCGGGCGTATTACCAGGCGATCGAGCGCTTTTTATGGCAGTACGTGGTGTTTAGCGGGTAGTGGGTAGTGGGCAACTGGTAGCTGGTAGTGGGTAGTTGGTAGTGGGTAACTAATTGTATTGATGAACCTTTAAATGACCTGAGCGCCTGATTCCTGCTCCCTGATTCCTGATTCCTGATCCCCTAATTCCTGCTGCCTGATCCCTGATTCCTGATTCCTGATCCCCTAATTCCTGCTGTCTGCTTCCTGATCGCCCATTTCTTGATCATCTTCATTCGGCTCCACATGAACGTAAGCGCGGTCGACTTCGGGCAGGCTCTCTAAAGCTTCAATGATCCGATCAGAAATATCGTGAACTTCATCTAAAGTATCGTCACCGGGCAGGTTGATGTGTATATCGACAGCCAGTTTGGGTCCGACATAATCACAGATCATATGATGGACGCTATGGTGACCATCGACGCTGAGGGCTGTGTCGATGATCTTCTGGCGCAATGCCTCATCAGGCCCGGCGCCGGTCAGGTAGGCAAAGTTTTCACGCCCGGCATCAAACGCGCCTCTGACGATCCACAGAGAAACCAGAAAGCCGGCTAACGGGTCCAGCAGCGGGTGCAGGGTACTGGAGCCGAGGATGCCGATGAAGGCTGCCAGCGATGCCAGCACATCGTTGAGGTTATCTTTGGCAGAAACGCGCAGTGCCGGGCTGTTCGATTTTTGAGCGAGATTCTTGATCACCAGGAACATAGCCGTCTTGATGGCTGCGCTGGCTAATAAAACCAGGATGGGCAGCCCGAGTTCGATTGCAGCACCCCCTGAAATGAACCTGCTGATGGATGAGCGCAACGCTTCATACCCAGCAATCCCCATCATCAGAGCCATCGCCAGCCCAACCATCGGTTCAAAACGGGCGTGGCCCTGGGGGTGTGATAAATCAGGGGGACGAAGCACCGCCTTGAGTGCAAATACCAGTGCGGCTGAGTAGATGAGATCAGAAATTGAATTTGCAGTGTCCGCATACAGGGCTGCGCTGCCGGTAAGGTAGGTAGCAACGCCTTTTCCAACGACTAAAAAAGCATTTCCAACCAGCGTCACGATTAGCGCGGTACGAAAGCTGGTTTCCTGAACGGGGTCGGGTTGATGGTCTCGTATTAATTGCATGATGGTGTTTTTTTACAGGTATCAATAATCCGAAGACAGATATTTAATCAGCAAGAATTATAAGCCATAAATTCACACAGCCAAAGTGGAGTAGTCTACTGGCGATCCTCTGGAATTGATCACCGTCCCGTTGATCGTGCAACGGCTCTGGGGAGAGGTTTGCCTTGTAAGCCAGCGATGAGGTTGTCGACTGCCAGCAGGGACATCTGGTCCCGGGTGGAGCGGGTTGCACTGCCGATGTGGGGCAGGATCAGCGCGTTGGGCAGCTTGTAGAGAGGATGCGTTGGCGGCAGGGGTTCGGGGTCGGTCACGTCCAGGGCGGCATACCCGATCTGACCGGTTTCCAGCGCCAGTACCAGCGCATCGGTGTCGATCACCGGGCCGCGGGCAGCATTGACCAGGACGGCGTGGGGTTTCATACTTTTTAACTGGTCGGCGCCAATCATCCCCGCAGTGGAAGGGGTTAATGGCACATGCAGGCTGATGATGTCAGATTCTTTGAGGAGTGTTTCTAAGGTCACCTGTGTTGCTCCGAACTCCCCTTCGCGCTCGGGATGAGCACTCAGGTCGGTGAACAGGATGCGCATCTCAAAGCCCTGTGCCCGCCGAGCGACGGCTTGCCCGATGCGTCCCATACCGATGATCCCCAGGGTGGCGCCGTGAACGGACTCGCCGAGAAGGGTGGTCAGCCCCCAGGTTTGCCAGCGACCTGAGCGGGCGTAATCGATGGCTTCACCCAGCCGACGGGCTGCTGCCAGGATCAACGCAAAGGTCAGATCAGCGGTGGCATCGGTCAGCAGATCAGGGGTATGACCGACCGGGATGCCGCGCGCCTCGGCGGCTTGCAGATCGATGTTATCCACTCCGACGGCGACCTGGCTGATAACCTTCAAGTTTTCAGCCTGGTTGATCAACCGGGCATCGATGGCATCGGTCAGAAGGCAGATCAACCCATCGGCATGGCGGGTCTTTTCCAGCAAGATTTCATAGGGCGGGGGCGTGTCCTCCGGCCAGTATTCGGGCGTGCAAAACGAGTTCAGTTTTTCTTCGGCAATGGGAGTCAGGTGGCGGGTGACGAAAACTGATAAAGACATGGCTTTTACTCCTATTTGTGCAGGTGTTGATGATCTTTATTGTACCTGCATGTTTTTCATCAGATGAAAGAAAATGAATTCAGACACTAGCAGGTTTACACGGGGCGTTTTAAGAAAAAGACCAACCCGACCGGTTTTTGCATGACCCGGGTTGATTTATTTCACAGCGATTGAAAATGGATTATAATCGCTAATTGAGGTGAGTTTATGTTTAAGAACATAAAAAATGTCCTGGTCAAGTTTTTTGTGGCCATACTGATCATTTCAGCTCCAATTATGGCATTGTCCATCCCGCCGGTTTCGGCTGTGGGAAACACGGTTAATGTTTACTTCTTTGAAGGCGAAGGTTGTCCGTATTGCGCCCGGACTCGTGAATTCTTGCTCAGCCTGTCAGAGCAAGATGAGCGCATCGTCATCCATGAATTTGAGGTCTACTTCAACCTTGAAGATCGGGAATTTTTCGTCGAATTTGCTGCTGTGCATGGTTTTGAACCGGCATACGTCCCGACAACCTTCATCGGAGACCAGTACTGGGTTGGTTTTAACGAAGCAATCCAGGGGGAAATAACACAAAAAATCCAGTACTGCCTGGTGAATGACTGTGTCGATTATGGCGTCAATATTCTGCCGCCCGACACATTTCCCGAGCAACCGCAGCCCGAACCCCCTCCAATTTTGGAAGAGCCGGAGATACAAGAGCCGGAGATACAAGCGCCTGAGATACAAGAGCCTGAGACGCAAGAGCCGGAGCAGGAAGAATTGATGATTAATTTGCCCTTCATCGGGAAAGTCAACCTCGCAGATAAATCCCTGTTGTTGAGCACCCTGTTGATCGCCCTGGTCGATGGGTTTAACCCCTGTTCGATCTGGGTGCTTTCGTTGCTGCTGGCGATCACACTCAATAGCCGTTCGCGGAAAAAGGTGCTCATCATCGGCTTGGTGTTCATTTTTGTAACAGGCTTTGTTTATGCGCTGTTCATTAGTGGCCTGTTCACGGTGTTCACATTTGTCGGGTATACGGGTTGGATTCAATTCATTGTGGCTGTGTTCGCGTTATTCTTTGCAGTGGTGAACATCAAGGATTATTTCTGGTACAAAGAAGGCTTTTCTTTTACGATCAGCGATGAGAAAAAACCAGGTATTTACAAGGGTATACGCAAGGTTATGCGTGCTGAAGGAAATATTTGGGCGCTTATCGGCGCCACGGTGGTTTTGTCAGCAGGTGTCTCCATTGTGGAATTCTCCTGCACAGCCGGTTTCCCGGTGATCTGGACAAACTTGCTCGTGGTTCATGAAGCCACTGGGCTGGCGTTTTTGGGTTTCCTGCTGGTTTATATGTTGGTGTATCAAATGGATGAACTGGCGATCTTCCTTACCGCTGTGTTTACCCTGCGTAAGTCAAAAATGGAAGAAAAGTATGGCCGCATCCTTAAATTGCTGGGCGGGATTTTGATGTTAGCCTTGGCTATCGTGATGTTGATAGACCCAGCTTTGATGAATAATATCGGTAGCTCCTTGCTGGTGTTTGGCGTGGCGTTTGGCGTAACAGGGTTGATCTTGCTGATTCACCAGGTGCTCCTGCCAAAAATCAAACAGCGGACCCTTCAATCTGGAAAATAATCACCGGCTCGGCTCAAACC
>Ga0116182_1005925_pt1 | contig 10332 bp, 9 predicted proteins | sample AD_UKC077_MetaG_FD_89805 | JGI IMG/M metagenome (GOLD analysis project Ga0116182, IMG submission 89805) | Active sludge microbial communities of municipal wastewater-treating anaerobic digesters from USA - AD_UKC077_MetaG | ecosystem: Engineered > Bioreactor > Anaerobic > Digestate | place: USA...
ACGCACAATATGCAGCAGGCCGCCCGCGTCAGCGATTACACGGCCTATTTTTATCTCGGCAGCCTTGTGGAGTTCGGGGCCACCAAGACGATCTTTACGAATCCCTCAAAGAAAGAAACGGAAGATTACATCACCGGAAGGTTTGGCTGAAAAGTCCGAACCTTACGAAGCCCTGCGGGCATCGTAGGTGTATGGGTGAATCAACTCCGGCAAATTGTTTTCGCAAGAAAACGACGGGGGATATAAGATATGCGGGTGATAATCCCGGCAACATTGTTTCACGAAGTGAAGCAGCCGGGATATGCAGGGCGCGGTTAATTCGCGGACGGTAACGGGCATCTGCATTTTACGCGTGAAAACATTCGTAAAATGTACGCTCATTAAGGAGCTGAAAATGGATCGTCGTTTTGCGGAAGAATTGAGAGCTTTGAAACAGAAGTTGTTCCAGATGGGTCTGCTTGTCGAGGGTGCGATCCATAAAGCATTTGAAGGGCTTGAAACGAGATCCCTGGACCTCGTGGAGGATGTGTTGAAGGATGAGGATATCATCAATTCTCTGGAGATTGAGATCGACGACAAGGGGCACTCCCTTTTTGCGCTGAGGCAGCCGATGGCCGGGGACCTGCGGCTTCTGACCATGATCCTCAAGATCAATAACGATCTTGAGAGGATGGGTGACCATGCCGTAAACCTGGCCCAGCGGAGCCGGTTTTTGATCAGCCAGCCTGAGCTCAGGATCAGTTTTCCCTTGTGCGAGATGGCTGAAGCAACGCAGGAAATGGTGCGTGACGCGCTGGACTGTTTCATGAACGAGAATGTGGATCTGGCCCGGAAGGTACTCCGGAGCGACGACAGAATTGATGACTTCAACTACCGGATTTATGAGGATATGAGCATGTTGATGGAGAATGACCCGTCATCCGTAAAGAGAGCCCTGGCTTACATCATGGTCGGCTGTAATCTCGAGCGGATCGCAGACCTTTCGAACAACATCGCCGAAGACACGATCTACTTCAAGCAGGGGAAAGAGGTTCGCCACCGCTTCGAGAGGGACTCAGAAGGGGAAGAACGCGGTGAACCGGGTGCCGATGCCCGGTTTGCTTAGACAGGTAATTTTGCCGCCGTGAGCTTCCATAATGTGTTTGACGATCGCAAGACCGAGGCCCGTTCCGCCCAGATCTCTGGGTCTGGCTTTGTCCACACGGAAGAACCTTTCGAAAACTCTCTCCACCACATCGGCGGGAATGCCGGGCCCCGTATCCTCAACAGAGACCGTGATCCCAAACTGGTTCGGATCGGCCCTGAGGAGGATCTTGCTGTTTTCCGGACTGTATTTGGCCGCATTATCGATCAGGTTCACAAAGACTTGGCGAACCTTATCCCGGTCTCCCGCGACCGTAAGGGGTTTGGTGCCGAGTTGATCTTCGACCAAAATTTTTTTTGTCTCAAGCTGGGGTCCGAAGCGTTCGACCACGGCGCGGATCTCGGCATCGAGATCGAGAGCTTCTTTTTTAAGCGGAAGTGCGCCCTGCTCGATCTCGCCGAGCGTCAGCATATCTTCCACGAGCCGGCCGAGGCGTGTCGCGTCCTCCTGCATCATTTTGAGGAACCGTTCGCTGGTTGAGGGGTCCCTGGAAGCGCCGTCGAGCAGTGTTTCGATAAAACCTTTCAGAGACGTTAATGGCGTGCGGAGCTCATGGGACACGTTCGCGACGAACTCTTTGCGGTTGTTCTCGAGCCTTCGAATTTCCGTAATATCATTGAATACGATGATTCCTTTGATATCGCGGACGTTTTCACCAGTGATTACCACGCTGATCCGGAGAATCTTTTTTGCGGGCGAAATGAGCTGGATCTCTCCCGCGATCGTTTGACCTTTCAAGAACGCTTCATCAACGATCGTTTCAAGATGAGGATGGCGCGTCGCTTCGATCAGGCTTTTTCCTATGGCTGCCGCGGCTGAAAAACCAAAGAGCTTTTCGGCCATCGGGTTCGCCATCACGACCTCTTTCGTGCCGTTGACGGCGATTACGGCGTCCGTCATGTGCGAGAGGATTGCCGAGATTTTTGCTTTTTCACTCTCAAGGTCCCGGATCCGGTGCCGGAGGATCGAGGCCATATGATTCATGGTGTCCGCGAGCATTTTGAGTTCGTCCCGGCCGTCGATCAGGACTTTTTCTGACCAGTCTTCCGACGCATAACGTTCGGCGCCTCTCGTAATTTGCCGAATACGCCTCGTCAGACGCCGGGTAAAAAGCAGGCCGGTGACCAGGATGACCAGGATTGCGAATACTGCCACGGTAAAGATAGTTTTCCGTGCCGAGGCGAAGGTCTCGTCGACCCGGGAGACCGGCATCGCGCTTCGGACCACACCGCGCACCGACCCGTCCATAACGATCGGGACCGCGATATAGAGCATTTTTGTTTTGAGGGTCAAGCTGTAGCGGATGCTAACCCCCGTTTCCTTTCTTAACGCCGCAGCGATCTCGGGCCGGCTCGCATGATTATCCATTTCCCGCAGATTTTCGGGCGTTTCACTCGAATCGGCAAGCACCTTGCCATGGGCGTCGATGATCGTGGCTCTTATATTCGTTCCTTCCGTAAACCGGATCACTTGTTCCTGGAGTTCGGGGATCCGGTCGAACACCGGGGCCACAAGATTGGCGACCAGGGAGGACTGGCGCGCAAGCGAGTCCTTCAGGGCGTCAAGCTCATGTTCTGCCACGACGCGGGAAAGTGACCAGTCCGTGAGGGCGATCCCGATGACGAACACGAGGCTGTAGAGGGTGAGAAGGCGCTTTGCGAAGCCGAGCTTGGGAAGCGACATGTTATTCCTCATCGAACCGGTAGCCGACACCCTTGACCGTGACGAGGTGATCGGCGGATTTCCCGAGTTTTTTACGAAGTTGCGTGATGTGCATGTCGACCGTTCTTGTTTCAAGGTTTACGGAATTTTCATAACCCCAGACTTGTTCGAGAAGGGATTCCCGGGTCAGAACGCGCCCCTGAGAGGAGAGAAAGGTCTGCAGCAGGGCGAATTCCTTGGCGGTGACCTCGACGGGCTTCCCTTTGATGCGGAGTTCGTGCTTTGTGATATCCAGTTCGATGCCGCACGACCTGAGCACTTTAAAATCGGATTTTTGCCGGTTCGTCCGTCGGAGCACGGCCTTGACGCGGGCGATGAGCTCTCTCGGGCTGAAAGGTTTGGTCATGTAATCGTCCGCGCCCAGCTCGAGCCCGAGCACCTTGTCGGCTTCAGTGCCTTTCGCGGTGAGCATGATGATCGGGATGGATCTTGTTTTCGGATCCTGCTTCATCGCTTTGCAAATTTCAAGGCCGCTCAGCCCAGGGAGCATAAGATCGAGGATCAGGAGATCCGGGATGTTCTTTTGGGCCGCTTCGAGTCCGCTGTGCCCTTTGGCGGCGTGAAGCACATGGAATCCCTCCTGCTCGAGGTTGTATTTCACGAGCTCAGCGATGTTCTTTTCGTCTTCAATGAGGAGGATCGATTTGTTCTGCATAAGCATCAACCGGCCGTAGTTTACCATATTTCGCGCGGGTTTTACGCGTAAAGAGCATGTAAACCTTTACGGCGTTTTTACCCGTTCTTCATGAGGATTTTACGCCCCTCCGATATTGTTCGTCCAGGACAAGAGAGAAAAAACAAAAGGGAGATCGAGGTATGAATACGCACGAACGGATGATCGCGGTTTTAAGGCACCAGCGGGACCTTTTGAACGAACTGGTCATGGAGTTGGAGCTGAGATCAGTTCTTACGGTCGAAGATCACGCTTACTGCGAGAGCCGGACGGACCAGGTGATCAAGGGACTTAAAGAGGTGCGCCGCGCGGCCCTGGATGAAATGATCAAGGGGGCCCCCTGGTTCCAGGACAGTTCGCCCGTCTAGGACGGCGAACCGGAAAGACGGACCTGCCGAACATGCAGGATCGCGCTGAAAGTCCGGCGTCTGGAACGCCTGTGACCTGGGAAAAAGTTTGTGACAATTACGGAAGATCAATGGACGCGTTTTGAGTTTCAGTCGTTTGTGATCGATGAGATTTTCAGGGAAGTGTCCGGCTGAGGTTGAAAGCATCCGCGAGGGAAATGAAGATGAAGCCGGGCAATCATGCTTTCATTTCCTCCCGCACACCCCACCATGTCGACCGGACCGACCCCAACCGGAAAACCGTCTGTCGCGCAGCCCATAGAGCGGCAAAATCACAATAAGCCCCGGGAAACTCAAGTTTTGACAAAAATCGGGTGTCTCCGGCGTTGATGGCGTCTATATTTTTCTTCGATAAAACGGGGTTTGTGTTACAATACGCCCTCTTTTGGAATCCCTCAAGCTCAGGAATTGATCCCAGGCATGGCTCAGCAGGGCAGTGTACAAACCGATGTTCTGATCGTAGGTGGCGGTGTCGCGGGGCTTTCGTTCTCCATCCACCTCGCGGACCTGATCGCCAAACACAACGAAACCGCTGCGGAAAAGCAGCCGCTGAATGTTCTTTTGGTCGAAAAAGGGACCTCGCTCGGGAGCCATTCACTTTCCGGAGCTGTGGTGAACCCTTCAACGCTTCGCGAACTTCTCCCCGGGGTTGAAGACAAAAACCTCCCGTTCGAATCGGCTGTTACCAGAGACGAGTTTTACCATTTTCTTCCGAATGCGGCCCTCAGGATGCCGTTCACGCCTCCGTTCATGTCGAATAAGGGGAACTTTGTTGCGTCCGCGGGGAAGATCGCCAGGTATCTTGGCGATGTCGCGGAGAAAAAAGGTATCCAGGTCCATACGGGGTTCTCGGTCGATGAACTTCTTTATGAGAACGGGCGGGTGATCGGCGCTAAGATGATCGACACGGGCGTCGACAAGCACGGAAAAGCGATGGAAAATTACCAGCCCGGCACGAAGGTCCATGCGAAACTGGTCATCCTTGCCGAAGGTCCCCGGGGCTTCCTCACGAAAAAATTCATCCGCAAGCACGGACTGGAAGGGTTCAACCCGCAGGTCTATTCGACCGGCGTAAAGGAACTCTGGGAGATTCCCGAAGGAACATTCGGGGCGGGACGCGTGATCCACACGCTTGGCCACCCGTTCGGGTTTAATCACTTCGGCGGCGGGTTCCTTTACGGCATGACGGATCGCACGGTTGCGGTCGGGATCGCGGCGGCGCTCGATTACAAGGACCCGACGTTCGACCCGCACGCCGCGTTCCAGCTCTATAAAAAACATCCCTTTATCGCGAAGATTCTTGAAAAAGGCCGCCTCCTGAAATACGGCGCGAAGACGATCCCGGAAGGCGGTCTCTACTCGCTCCCCGGGCTTTATCATGATTCGGTCATGATCGTCGGCGACTCGGCCGGGTTCCTCAGCATGCCCAGCCTGAAAGGCGTCCACCTCGCGATCGCTTCCGGGATGTTCGCGGCGAAGACGGCTCTCGAAGCTTTGAGGAAGAATGACTTTTCGTCAGCTTCCCTCAAGCTTTATGAGGAAATTTTCAAAAAAAGCGCGGCTTACCGGGACCTTTACCGGGTCCGGAATTTCCGGGCGGGGTTCGCGAACGGGATGGTCCCCGGGGCGTTCCATTTTGCGGCGCAGATCGTGACGGGCGGGCGCGGGATCGCGCTGTCGGGCAAGATGAAGATCCACGAAGACGCCGCCTGCTACACGCCTCTCAAGGACGTGAACTGTCCGTTCAACAAGAAGCACGAGAAGGACCTTACGTTCGATAAAAAGCTCACTTTTGACAAAGTGACGGACGTTTTCTATTCGGGAACGAAGCATGACGAGGAACAACCGTGTCATTGCCACGTCCTCGACCCCAAGCTTTGCCGGGAGGTTTGCATCCCGAAATACGGCGGACCGTGCCAGCATTTCTGCCCGGCGGAGGTCTACGAGATCGTTACGGACCCGAAGACGGGCCAGAAGGACATTCATCTTCATCCCGCGAACTGCGTGCATTGCAAGACCTGCGACGTCAAGGACCCGTTCGGGAACGTCGAGTGGGCGGTGCCGTACGGCGGAGACGGACCGGAGTACGACGATCTGTAGACGGGTATGGAGCACGGTGCGCGGCGAAAAACTCTTTGTTCTCCGTACTCCCTGCCTCGTACGCCGTATTCAATAAGGAATCTATGGGTTTGAAAATTATCAGTTTAATGAAACAGGTACCGCTGCCGACCGAGATGCGGATGGGCGCGGACGGCCTCATGGACCGGACGAAGGCGAAGTCCATGATCAACGCCGACTGCGCGTTCGGGCTCGAGCAGGGACTCCAGTTGAAGAAACACGTTCCGGATGCGGAGTTGATCGTAATCGCGATGGGACCGACGAGCTTCGAGCAGTCCCTCAAAAAGGCGCTCGCGATGGGCTATGACCGGGCGATCCTTCTTTCCGACCGTAAACTCGGCGGCTCGGACACGTTCGCGACGGGATACGCGATCTCCTCCCTGATCAAGAAGCTCGATCTCACAGGTCCGTATGTCATTTTTTCGGGACGACAGACCACGGACGGGGATACCGCGCATGTTCCCTCGCAGACCGCCGAGAACCTCGGCATCCCGCAGGCCACCTTTGTCGAGAAGGTCGAGTTCCAGGGGGATCACGTCAAGGTCCGCCGCATTATCGAAGGCGGGAACCAGACCCTCCGCCTTCCTGTTCCGTGTCTTATTTCGATCGCGCCGACCGCGACGCCGGCCCGCCGTCCTTCACTCGAAGGAGCGATCCGCGCGCGAAGCGCAAAAGTGGAGGTCTGGACGCTCGAGCAGACCGGCGCGGATGTCAGCGTGGTGGGCCTGACCGGTTCTCCGACGCTTGTCGCGAAGGTCGTGGATATCCAGAAGAACCGGCCGCCCGTCAACATGATCTCGGGGCGCACGAACCCGGAGATCGCGGATGGTCTTGCCGCTGAGATCGAGAAGGCCAGGGACCGGATCGCGGGTGGGCACGCGGATGCCGCTCCGGCCGTCGGTCCCAAAGAAGCCGCGGAGGCAAAGGTGGATCCCGGATTCCCGCGCGTCGATTTTCGTAACGGCGCTCGCGGTGTGATGACCTGGGTCGAGATGTACGGGCAGACACCCGCCCGTTCTTCGCTCGAGATCCTGAGCCAGGCCCGCAAGCTCGCTGACCATCTCGGCACGAAGGTGCGTTCCGTGATGGTCGGGCACAATATCAAGGTGGCTGCGCAGGAAGTGATCGAATACGGCGCCGATGAAGTGGTCGTCGTTGATGACCCGAGGCTCAGGGAGTACACGATCCTCCCGACGGCGGCGGCTCTCGCGCAGATCATCGAAAAAGAGAGGCCCGAGATCGCGCTTTTCGGCGCGACGACTTCCGGCCGTGAACTCGCGCCGCGTCTCGCGAGCCGCGTGCGGGCAGGCGTGACGGCCGACTGCACGAGCCTCGAGGTGGGCGAATACGTCCACCGCGTGAAAAAATCCGTTTTTTATCCCGTCCTTCATTCGATCCGTCCAACCTACGGCGAGAGCAAGCTTGCGACGATCATCGGTTTCTGGTGCCCGCAGATGGCGACCGCTCGGGCCGGGACGTTCGAGATCCTGCCCCGGGATTCAAAACGCAAGGGGACCGTTACCGAGTTCAAACCCGTGTTCGGGGACAGTGATTTTGCGGTTGAGGTCCTCGAGACAAAACGCGAGTCGGGAGGCGGGGACAACCTTTTCGTGGCGGATATTGTGATCTCGGGAGGACGTCCGGCGGGGGACCAGGATGATTTCAAGCTGATAAGGGAACTTGTCACGGCCCTGCGGGAAAAAGGGATTAACGCCGACTGGGGCGCGAGCCGCCACGCGGTCGACAATGGTTACGCGCCGTACGCCCGCCAGATCGGGCAGACGGGGAAAACGATCCGGCCGAAGATTTATCTCGCGGTCGCAATCTCGGGGGCGATTCAGCACCTCGCGGGCATGAAGGAGTCGGGAAAGATCATCGCAATCAATCAGGACCCGAACGCCGCAATCTTCCGGCACGCCGATTTTGGCGTCGTTCGCGATTACCGGGAGGTCCTTCCGGAGCTGATCGGGAAGGTCAAGGCCGGGTTCACGTTCAGTCTGACATCGTCCCAATAACCCGGTTCATCCTGTTCAACCCGCGCGGTCGAACAGGGGTGCCCGTCCGATAAGGACATGTTGTTTTTTGTCATCGATGTCAGGGAGGCAATCCATGCTAAAGAAACTGATCGCAATATTGTTGGTTTCGACCGTTGCGACGCTTTCGAGCGGCGTGGCCCATGCGGCGTCCGGGCAGGATAAAGGCGAAACGAGCCTCACGCGTGGCGCGGCGTCCCTGCTGCTGCCGGGATGGGGGCAGTACCTGAACGGCGAAATGAAAACAAGGGGTGGCAAGATCAAGACCGGCACGATGATCGTGCTCGAGATCGGCGGCGCCCTCACCACGATCCTTGTCGGGACCCTTGTCGGCTATCCCGTGATCTGGGCCGGGATCGGTATTCTGATCTTCAACCACCTCTGGTCGGCGACGGACGCTTACGTGAAAGCGCCGGTCGGTCCGGAAATGGCGATGAAAGGTGAATCGCTCGAGCGGTAATCCCTTGCCGCACGGATCTGGTTTGAAAAAAAGCAGGCTGTTTCTCGCGGGCAGCCTGTTTTTTGTTTTTATGTTCTACGCCGGTTTTTCCGTTTTCTCATCCAGGTCGGAAGGCCGCTCCTTTCCCATGGTCCCGGGAGCTTCGACGACGTTTGGGATTCGACCCTGGAGGTCCTGAAGGCTGAAAAGATCAAGCTTGCGGTCGCAAACAAGGAACAGGAATATATCCAGACTGTGACCTTCCCGCTCTACAAGAAAGAATACAAGACATGGGCCAAGGCTCCGCCGTTCTCGTCCCAGGGGTTCTGCGCGCTCGATACCGGGATTGTCGAGAAGGATTCATCCTTCACGATTGCGGGTGAGGACCGGGAAGGCCTCGTGGCCGAACGGGGTCTCCGGAACGGGGATGTCCTCATGAAGATCGACGGCACGCAGGTGATGCCCGCTAATCTTTTCAGTTTTTTTCCAGGGTCGAGGGGGAACGCAAACGCAGGATCACGGTCCTCCGCGGCGGGGAGGAGATCGATTTTTTCGTTTCGGTATTTTACTGGGCACCAATCTCGGCTATTATCGTGCCGTCCTTGCCCGGAAGCCGGGGGAGGCCCAGGTCTTCCGGATTGATCGTGGAGGCGAGGTCATGGAAAAATCGGTCACTCCGCCGGTTTTGGGGGAGAGCTGTTTCTTCCGGGAGGGAGATCGCATGATGAAAAACAAATGGTTTGCCGCTTTTCTTTCATTGGCCGCGCCGGGGGCCGGCCAGCTTTATCTCGGAGAGAAGGCCAAGGGGATCACGTTCCTCTGCATCACGGCCGGTCTGTGGTCCGCGATCGCGACCGGTCGTTCCTGGCTCAATCTCCTTTTTTTAGGACCGATCTGCCTTTTCGTGATGGTCCCGTCCTCGATCGACGCCTATCAGTCGGCCTCCGGGAAACCGAGGACCTTTACGGGAGACTCGGTTCTTTATGTGATTTTTATGCTGTTGACGGTCGGTCCCTTCGCGGTGCCGCTCCTTTGGCGAAGCCCGAAGTTCTCGAAGACCCTGAAAGTCCTCTGGACGGTCTTTGTGGTGCTGATGGCGTTCGTGATTATCTATGTCCTGAACCAGATCGCGTCGGTTATGGACGCTTACCTGAAACAGAATTCACTGGCTGTCAGTTTCTAGGGATTCTGCTAGAATGGCCGCGAGGAACGCCGTTCTTTTGATCCTTCTGGCAGCTGGTGATTGCCCGCGCGAACACCGGGTCTTGGAGGGGTGATGAAAAATCCAGCATATCGAGGTGTTGTCATGAATCCCAGAGATTTGATGATCGCTTTTTTGTTTTGCACCATGAGCCTGTTCTCCGCAGCGTGTTCCGCGGAATCCGATCCTTCCGCGGCGGCAGTCGAGGCCCCCGCGGCTTCCGACACGGCGGTCCGGGAAGAGCTGACAGGCGACTGGACCAGCGGCTGGTATTCCGGGGTGGACGGCTATGCCAGGGCCCTCGCAGAGTACGAGAAGACCAACCGTCCGATGGCGGTCTACGTTAACGTAACGTGGTGTCCTTACTGCCGGTCGTTCGAGAAGAATGTGCTTTCGGCCCCCCTGGTGCGCCGGTTCATGCGCGATGTCATCAAGGTCAATCTCGACCCTGAAAAGGGGGAACGCGAGAATGCGATCGCATTCCAGTACGGCGTTATGGGGTTTCCGTCCTTCTATGTGCACCCGCCGCAGCCGAGCGGGACAAGGCGTATCCCGACGGGCGTTTCTCCCGAACAATTCATCGAATATTTCAAAA
>Ga0116182_1005929_pt1 | contig 10327 bp, 9 predicted proteins | sample AD_UKC077_MetaG_FD_89805 | JGI IMG/M metagenome (GOLD analysis project Ga0116182, IMG submission 89805) | Active sludge microbial communities of municipal wastewater-treating anaerobic digesters from USA - AD_UKC077_MetaG | ecosystem: Engineered > Bioreactor > Anaerobic > Digestate | place: USA...
CGCAGCACAACTCTCTTCCACAGGCTCCTATTCCGCCTATTCTGCCTGCTTCCTGGCGGGCTCCTATCTGGCGCATCTCTATCCTGACCTTGAATTCATCAGCCAGTACCTTTATTAGTTGCCTGAAATCCACTCTTTCATCAGCAATGTAGTAAAAGATCGCTTTAGTCTTGTCTCCCTGATATTCAACATCACCAATCTTCATATCAAGCTTAAGTTCCTCAGTGATCTGTCTGGATCTGAGCATAGTTGGGATCTCAAGTTTTTTAGCTTCTTCCCATTTCAGGATATCTGCAGGTTTTGCTTTCCTGTAAACCTTTTTCATTTCGTCGGGAGAGGGCTGGGCCTTAAGTTTTTTCATCTGCTGCTTTACAAGGCATCCTGTCATGGATACTCTGCCGATGTCATGTCCGGGGGATGCTTCTACAGCAACAATATCCCCAATCTCGAGACGGAGGTTGTTTATATTCCTGAAGAATCCTTTTCTGGTATTCTTAAAGCGGATCTCAACAATCTCATTATCTTCAATACAACCGGGAAGATTGTGTAACCAGTTAAAGGAATCAAGTTTGTTTTTACCGGGTTTATATTTTATTTCAGGCAGTTTAATATCTTCATCGGGATGAGCCTGAACTTCGTCATTTTCTGTCATAGAACGATACTGAATATTCTCCACAAAAATAGTGAATAAAAGAATTAATGTCAATTCCGCTCTTTTGTTCAGCGGATCAGCTTAACGACCTTAAGTGCCAGATCGAGGAAAATTATTTTTGCGTTGCCATTAGCTTCAACATGATGGAACGCCTGGTTTAATTCTTCAGTGAGCGGGGAAATATTTTTCAGGTTTACGTAGGGATGGAAATTTTTAGAAAAGTGCATTTCCTCATTGCCCAGATAGACCAGGTTGTTTTTCTTCTGGTCAAGAGATAGCATGAGGTTCTCTCTTATCAGGCGAAGCGCATAGGAGATAAAGTTTTTCTGAGCTTCTCTTCCTTTTGCAGCCATTTCTTCCGACCAGGTGATCAGTGCAAGTATGTCACGTTTCCATGAATACCTCATAAGCGACTTGAAATTGTCGAGGTTCCAGAGTGATGATTCCTGGTTTTCCAGGAGGTCGGAGGCCCTTATTATATTTCCGTTTGCTATCCTTGCTATCTCAGTTGCCTGTTCCGGAGCACTGCCATACTTTTTTATCAGATAATCCTTTATTTCATTTCCTGTAAAGCCGGGTACTTTTATTTGCTGACATCTCGAAAGGATTGTTGATATAACTTTGTCAGATTCCTGGGAAACCAGCAGAAAAAGGGTTCTGTCGGGAGGCTCCTCAATGATCTTAAGCAGTTTATTTGCTGCCGAGGGATGCATTTTTTCAGGAAGCCAGATTATCATTATCTTGACTTCAGATTCGAAAGCTTTGAGGCTCAGCTTTTTTATTATCTCTCCGGCTTCGGAAGCAAATATCTGCCCCTGTTCTTTTTCCACACCGAGGGCATTAAGCCAGCTGTTGAATGTAAAAAAAGGCGACTTGCTTACAAAATCTCTCCACTCTTCAATAAATGAATCGCTTATCGGGTCTTCTTTTTTATTTTTGATCTTGATAACCGGAAACACAAAATGAAGGTCAGGATGTATCATTTTTTCGTATTTCACGCATGATTTACAGATCCCGCAAGAGTCATTTTCAGTTCTGTTCTCACAGCTAATGTATGTTGCATAAGCCAGAGCAAGGGCAAGTGATCCGCAACCCTCCGGCCCGGAAAATATCTGGGCATGGCTCACTCTTTTTGAGTGTACAGACCTTATAAGTTTTTCAATAGTCCTTTTATGACCGGGGATGGCTGAGAACTTCATTGTACAAGCGGAGCGAATTGTTAATTTTTATTTCAGTGCGTCAAGTGCCTTATTATAGTCAGATTCCTGCGTAATCTCGGGCACCGGTTGTGTGTATAAAAGATTTTGCCATTAATTTTTTCAAAATTAATTAAACTTTTAACAACATTAAAACATTTGAACTTACCCCCATGTTTGATTTCACTTTTTTGAAAATTTAAATATGACGGGGAGGCGGATATTTAAAAAATAATTAGGTTTGTATAGTTTATAAAAATTGACTTATAAAAACTCAGATATATGAAAATGATCCAGGATTTTAATTTCAAAGGCATTAAGACAATAGTAAGAGTTGACTTTAATGTTCCGCTTGACAAGAATACTCTTGTAGTAACTGATGATACGAGAATTCGTGGCGCACTGCCGACCATAAATAAGATAACAGGAGATGGCGGGTCAGTAATACTGATGTCACATCTGGGAAGGCCCGTGGGAAGGATGGAGAAATTTTCACTTAAGCCGGTTCTTCCGGTCCTTGAAAAACATCTCGGTAAAAAAGTTCTTTTTGCTGATGATTGTCTTGGTGAATCTGCAGTAAGAATGTCTGCAGCTTTGAAACCCGGAGAGGTTCTGCTTCTTGAAAATGTACGTTTTTATCCTGAAGAAGAAGGAAAACCTGTTCTTCCGGAAACAGCTACGGAAGAAGAGAAGAAAGCTGCAAAAGCTGAGATGAAGATAAAACAGAAAGAGCTGGCAAAAAAACTGGCAAGCTATGCAGATGTTTATGTAAATGATGCTTTTGGAACAGCTCACAGAGCCCATGGCACAACAGCTGTAATAGCAGATTATTTCCCGGCTGACAAGAGAATGTTCGGCTTTCTTATTAACAGCGAGCTTGCTGCAATGGACAGGGTGCTTAATAATGCACAGCGTCCTTTCACTGCGATAATGGGGGGAGCAAAAGTATCTGACAAGATCCTTCTTATGGAGAATCTGCTTAACAGGATCGATAACCTGATAATCGGCGGCGGAATGACTTATACTTTTATAAAGGCACAAGGAGGGAAGATTGGTAAGTCTCTCTGCGAAGAAGACAAGCTTGATCTAGCCCTGAGGATCCTTGAGAAAGCAAAAGAAAAAGGAGTCAATGTTTATTTGCCGGTCGACAGTCTTAATGCCGATAAATTTGATAACGAAGCTGACACAAATATTTCTGCAATTAATGAAGTTCCTGAAGGTTGGCTAGGCCTTGATATAGCTGAAAATACAATTAAGAAATTTTCGGAAGTGATTGAGAATTCAAAAACTATTCTCTGGAACGGACCTATGGGTGTTTTTGAAATGGAGAAATTCTCAAAAGGTACAACAGCTGTTGCAAAAGCCATTGCAGCTGCAACTGCTAAGGGTGCATTCAGTCTGATAGGCGGAGGAGATTCGGTGGCTGCAATAAACAAGAACAAACTTGCCGATAAGGTTAGCTATGTTTCGACAGGCGGAGGCGCTATGCTTGAATATATGGAAGGGAAAAAGCTTCCGGGGATTGCTGCAATCAGGGGCGAATAGAAAGGCTCAAAAGCGTTACGGCCTTAGGGTAAGGACCTCAACAGACAGGTTTTAATAGCTATTTCCGGTTAAATTAACTTATCTTTGAAGAATATGAAGAAAAGTATTCTGACAGGATTATTAATTGTATTCCTTTTGCCGTCATGCAATAAAGATGGTAGTTCTGATACATCGGGGACCGTAACAATAAACAATGATTTGAAACGGAATGAACAGACCCAGAATTACTATCTTATAGGGTTTTTATTTTCAAAAGGCGAACTTGTCTCAAGTGAAGCAGTGCCTCCTCCTGATATAATTGTCGACACTGACGGTACAAAGCTTTCTTTTGAAGCAAATAACTTTAAAAATTCATTTTTTCTTTTTGAAGAGTATGCAAATGAATCGCTTGCAAAAGATGCCTTCAATAGCCTTACATCGGCTACCGTGTCTCAGTGGACCGGATCTGCAATTTCTTTGAAACCCAATCAGATATGGCTGTACAGATCGGGAACTGAACGCTATGCAAAGATCAGGATTATCTCAACAAAACTTGATATTACAAAGGATCCTGATTACGCTGAATGCACCTTCGAGTGGGTTTACCAGCCTGATGGCACCTTAACTTTTCCGGCAAGATGAGACCGGTTAGTGCCGACAGTATATTTAATATTTCCGGCGAACGCTCCTTTCAGGAGATTGCACTTGAAATATTCAGTTTACAATCGGAGAGAAATCCTGTATATAAGGATTTCATTAATAATCTTGGGATTAACAGAGATAAAGTAAAAACTATTGAAGAGATACCCTTCCTTCCTGTTGAGTTCTTCAGGACGCAGAAGGTAATTACTGCAGCATTGCCTCCTGAAAAGATCTTTGAAAGCAGCGGTACGACAGGCTCCCATATAAGCAGGCATTACATAACAGATACAGGTATTTATGACAGGAGCATTCTTACAACTTTTAAACTGTTTTATGGCGATCCTTCAGAATACCTCATAACTGCCTTGCTTCCATCGTATATTGAAAGAGGGAACTCATCGCTTATTTATATGATGGATCAGTTAATGAGATTGTCAAATGATCCGCAAGGCGGCTTTTATAATCATAATGTCCTTGATCTGCTGTCTCTTATCGAACATCGTAAAAAAGGAAAAAGAAAGATATTGCTGATAGGGGTCAGTTTTGCGTTACTTGACCTTGCAGAGAAATATTCACCGGATCTCTCTGGTGTTATTGTTATGGAGACCGGTGGCATGAAGGGGAAGCGGAAAGAAATAACGCGTGAAGAACTTCATTCGGTTCTGAAGAATAAATTTAATGTTCAGGCAATACATTCGGAATACGGGATGACTGAACTTTTAAGCCAGGCATATTCAGCCGGAGGAGGCCTTTTTCGTTGTCCTCCCTGGATGAAGATACTCCTGCGGGAGCCACAGGATCCCTTTTCCCTGATCACGGAACCTGGCAGGACAGGAGGACTCAATATTATTGATCTGGCTAATCTGAATTCATGTTCCTTTTTGTCTGTATCAGACCTTGGCAGGCTGCATGAGGATGGAAGCTTTGAAGTGCTTGGCAGGTTCGATAACAGCGATATCCGCGGCTGCAACCTCCTTACAGTATAATCCTGTTTATCAATTTCAGACTCTCAGACCTGCAAGACCTGCACGACCTGCACGACCTGCACGACTTGCAAGACCTGCACGACTTGCACGACCTGCACGACTTGCACGACCTGCACGACTTGCACGACCTGCATGACAATCATAACCCCAGCTTAGTTCTTATCGCAGGCGGTATTCCGTTCTTATTTACCATAATAAAAATTGTCTTGGCTCTTACGTAGCTTTCCGACATGTTAAGATAACCGTTGAAAGAATTTCTGGCAGAGCCCCAGGAATTCTTTGTCTTATAGAATTTTGTTCCGTTTTGATCTTTCACAAGACCTGTAATATGCATAGCATGATCGTCGGTAGTTGTAAAATTCATATATCCTTTCTGCCGGGACTCCTGATCAATTTCAGCCCGGACATTCAAAGCAGCTGAGGAGGTAGTTTTATCCCGTAGCTGATTTTTGTCTTCATGCGGCATAACAGCATAACCATTAGCGAATAAAAATCCTTTTTCACTTGTATCTCCGTCCCAGTTAACTGTGTATCCATTATTGAGTGAGTAATCAATTATCTCTATTAGCTCATCAATGGGTACATTATAAAAGAGAGCCATTGCCCAGTTATCGGGAATTTCAAGAACCCCTCTGCTGTAAAAAGGGAAATGAGTGAAGGAAGTTATTTCGACATAGTCATCAGGATTAATTCCCAGGCTTGAAGCGAAAGAAGCAGGAGTATAATTAACACCTTTATAAATGAATGATTCTGGTACTTTCCCAAGATATGCATCCAGTACGGCATTCACGATTTCCTTATACTGATCACTTTCCTTCTTTTGTTTAACAGCCACATCTGCAACAGCATTAATAAAAGCCTGAAGCTCTGAGTGGTTATGAACAGGCGAGTCATAGTTAAGGCCTGTATAAATTTCCTCAGGCACTATCCCGTGTTCCCTGAACACTTTCATACAGTCGTGAAAATTGCCTCCTTCTCTTGTATTTCCTTTGCCTTTTCGTAAGTAATTGTCTCTAAGTCTGTTAATATAGTTATATCTTACAATGAACATCTCCGAAAGGTCATATTCACCTTTGCCCATGCGAAGCAATTCGGATTCAATGAAAGAGGTTGTTGAAAAGCACCAGCATGTGCCTGTTGCTGACTGGTTCTTTACAGGCGTTGTTTTCAGGTCTATAACGGTTGTGAATTTAAAATCTTCCTCTGTTCCCGGGCTATTCCCCTTTTTTGTTTCTCCTGCTTTCAGCGGGGAAGTAAAAATGATAAGCGCCACTATTAATGCAGGGATGGATCTTTTTCTCATAAATAGTTATCGTAAGGTTGGATAAAAAGCATTTTCAATATGATCAATCTCGAAATCGTTTTCCTTCTTTATGACTCTTATAACGTCAAAACGGCATTCTTTTGATACATTGAACCTTCTGATATAGTTATCAGCAAGGTGGATCAGGATTCTTTGTTTTTCTTTAGTAACAGCCGTAATCGGGTCCATAATAAAATCCTCTGAACGGGTTTTGACTTCTGCAAAAACAATATATTCATTATTCTCGGCAATAATATCAACTTCATTCATTCCTGATCGCCAGTTACGTTTCAGTATCACGTAACCCTTGTTTTTCAGGTATTCGGCAGCAAGGTTTTCTCCTATTTTTCCCAGATCAGGTAAACCGGCCATTTCAGATTTCTATTAATTTGTTTCTGATTGCATAAAGGATAAGACTTGCAGTATTCTTTGAGTTTGTTTTGCTCAGAAGATTGGCCCTGTGTTTATCGACAGTCCTTTTGCTTATAAAGAGCGTATCGGCAATTTCCTGGTTTGAAAGACCCTCACAGATCTTAATAAGTATCTCTTTTTCTCTTTTAGAGAGATTAGCCATTTTGATCTCATTTTCACGATGTTTTATTTTCTGAATGACATTGTAGAGAAGTTCCTGGGAGAAATAACTGCCTCCTTTTATTACTGTAAGGATGGCTTCTCTCACCTCATTTATGTTTGAGTCTTTCAGAAGGAAGCCCTTGGCTCCGGCGTCAATCATTTTATAATAGTATTCCTCTTCACCGTACATCGACAGGGCAATTACATTTATTTTCGGATTGATTTTGAGTCCCCTCCTTGTTGCTTCGATACCATCCATTTCCGGCATGTTAATATCCATCAGGGCTATTTCAGCATTTGTGTTTTTTATAATCTCAATGAATTCATGACCGTTTAAAGCTTCCCCTACAACTTCAAAATCAGGGAATGCATTAAGTAAAATTTTAAGGCCATTTCTGAATAGCTGATGGTCATCCGTAATTATGATACGTATTTTTTCCATAGAAATGTGTACTCAATGGTCGTTGTTGTTGATTTTAAATCTTTAAATATTCGTGAAGTTAAAAGACATGATTACATTTTCAGTTCATTTGATCATTTTAATCAGTACGCTTGTTCCTTTGCCCGGAGTGCTTTCAAGGACAAATACTCCTTCAACAGTCTTTACCCGTGTTTCAATATTTGACAGCCCCATACCTTTATTTTCTTCCTTTCTGAGTGAATTAATGTCAAATCCGCGGCCGTTATCTGAAAAATGCAAGGTAATGAATTTTTCATGTTTGTTCAGCTCAATATCAATTTTGGAAGCTCCTGAATGTCTTATTGAATTGTTAATCAATTCACACACAGCCCTGTATATAACCACTTCCTTGTCGTTTTCAATCCTGCTGTTCTCCATATTCGATTTGAAGTCGATTTCAATAGCTTTCGTCTGATTTATTTTTGTTGTGAAATTATTTATAGCACTTGCCAGTCCGAAATTTGACAATATATGAGGACTCAGATTATCCGAAACATCCTTAATTGTACTTATTGCTTCGTTAATAAGATGATTTGTATTATTCAGTATGATTATACCTGAGGGATCATTTATCCTTGATGTAAGGGAAGATAATGACATTTTAATAGTTGACAGGATTGGTCCGAGGCCATCGTGAAGATCTTTGGCAAATCTTTTCCTTTCGTTTTCTTCGGTATTTATTATTGCGTTCAGTACTTTTCGTTCAGTCCGAAGACGATCTGTTTCAGCCTTTTTAAGGGAATAAAAAATCTCCCTTATCAGTATCACACCGACAATCAGCATAAAAGAAACAAGGACACCGGTCCATTCATCTATCATCTGCCAGGTATATGAAGGTGTTCCCCTGAAAAATTCAAACAGTTGTATTATTTTCCTTACAGCCATGAAAACGAAAGCCGATGACAGGAGTATCCATGACAGCCTGTATTTGGTAAGCTTTATAAAACCAAGGGCAATTGAAGCGGCAGCTATCTGAAGTACAATGGAAATAACAAGAGCGATTAATCGTACCATGTCAGGAGGTTTTTTACAAAAATAGGACTTTTAAGGCATTACGGCCTTAACGCATTTGTGCCTTTATGCCTTTTTTCTAACTTTAGAGCCTTATTTTAAAATGATGAGGCTCATTTATAACATCGGAATCCGGCTTTACATTGCTATCATCTGGCTTGTATCTCCTTTTAACAGGAAAGCAAGGTTATGGATAAGCGGCAGGAAGGGCTGGTATCAGAAATTAAAGAGCAAAGTTGATACAGATGGCAGATATATATGGGTTCACTGTGCCTCGCTTGGTGAGTTCGAGCAGGGAAGGCCTGTCATTGAAGCTATAAAGAAAAAAGCAGCTGAATATAAAATTATTGTTACTTTTTTTTCTCCTTCAGGTTATGAAATAAGGAAAAACTACGAGCTGGCTGACATTATATGTTACATGCCTTCAGACAGTCGCCGAAATGCTGAAAAGTTTATTGATCTGGTCCGTCCTGAGAAGGTCATATTTATTAAGTACGAATATTGGTATAATTATATAACTGTATTGGCTGAAAGGCAGATACCTTTATACATTATTTCAGCTATTTTCAGGAAGAATCAGTACTTCTTTAAATGGTACGGAGGCTTCTTTCGCAGTTTGCTGAACAAGATCACAGGATTTTATGTTCAGGACCATCAATCTGCAGATGTTCTCAGGGAAGCAGGACTTAACAATATAATAGTAGCGGGAGACACCCGTTTTGACAGGGTTATTGAGTTAGCTGAAAAGGCAAAGGATATTAATGAGATCAGGTTGTTCAGGGGCAGTGAAAAATTAGTTGTGGCAGGCAGTACCTGGAAGGGTGATGAAAAAATAATAGCAAGGTATATAAACAACTTTCCCGATAGGATCAAATGGGTCATTGCTCCGCATGAGCCGGAAGGTGCGAATATAGAGAGGCTTGAGAAGCTCCTGAAAGTCAGGAGTTTGAGGTTTTCCCGGTTCAGCGGTCAGGCCTCAGATGCCAGGGTAATGATAATCGACAATATAGGCATGCTTTCCTCGATATACCGCTATGCTTATATCACAGTAGTTGGTGGAGGTTTTGGCAGGGGGATTCATAATGTTCTCGAGCCGGCCTGCTGGGGTAAACCGGTTTTGTTCGGGCCAAACCACGGGAAATTCCGTGAAGCAGTCGAACTTATATCCGGCGGAGGCGCCAAAACATTTACAGATTATGATGATTTCAGGAGGTCGCTCGACAGCTGGCTTTCGGATGAAGCATCTTATAATAGGGCAGCCGGTTTTGCAGGTGAGTATGTGAGGAAAAACAGCGGGGCAACGGCTGCAATTATGGAGAGAATTTTGTTTTCGGACAAGAATGAAGTTATTAACAACCCCGGCTCATAACTTGTTAGTAACATATCTTTAGCAGTAAAAATCTTTTTTTCAAAGAACAGTAAATTGCTTAGCTGTGCAAGATCAAAACTTAATTATTTTGTAACAGGTAAATCAGATCGTTAGTTATATATTGCATTTGAAACTAATCCTAAACACAATTTAAATTATGAAACATTTTAAACACACGTTTTCGGTGCTGTTGTTCATGCTGATTCCGATGATTGTCTTCGGACAGGGATCAACAACATCCTCTATGAGTGGTAAGATTACCAACTCGCAGGGAGAAGCTCTGGCAGGAGCCACTGTCGTTGCTACCCACGTTCCTTCCGGAACTGTTTACGGTGCAACAGCAAACGTCCAGGGATTATTCTCACTACAAGGATTGCGTCCCGGCGGTCCCTACAAGGTTGACATATCCTTTATCGGTTACTCGAAGGAATCTTTTACTGACATAAATCTTCTGCTTGGCGAGACCTTCGGACTGAACGTCAGTATGAAGGAATCGAGTACAGAGCTGACTGTAGTGACTGTTGTCGGAACCAGACCTTCGAAATTCAATACGGTGAAAACAGGTGCTACCACAAATATTTCTGCGACTCAGATGACAATGATGCCGACCA
>Ga0116182_1005934_pt1 | contig 10323 bp, 7 predicted proteins | sample AD_UKC077_MetaG_FD_89805 | JGI IMG/M metagenome (GOLD analysis project Ga0116182, IMG submission 89805) | Active sludge microbial communities of municipal wastewater-treating anaerobic digesters from USA - AD_UKC077_MetaG | ecosystem: Engineered > Bioreactor > Anaerobic > Digestate | place: USA...
CAACACTCAGATCATTTGGGAAGCAGTTCTGTTGAAACGACAGATACAGGTGCATTGATATCATTTGAAGAGTATTATCCTTACGGAGGAACAAGCTTCCAGAGTACATCCTCTTCAAGCCAGGTATCTGCCAAGAGATATAGATATAACGGCAAAGAAAAGGATGAGGAAACCAATCTCTATTATTACGGAGCAAGGTATTACATCAGCTGGCTGGGCAGATGGATGAGCTGTGATCCGCTGGGAGAGGAAGGCTCAGGACTTAATCTTTACAGATATGCCAGCAACAATCCTGTAATTAGAGTTGATCCTACGGGTATGGCGGATGAGGTTGTTGATGAACAGAGTAATAACAAAATCACTGATTCAATAAATAAAGAAAATTCTACACAAGCTAATGAAAAGCAGAAAGTAATGTTATCAGAAGCTAAAATTCAGAAAATTAAAGAATATAATTGGAGCCAAGCTGAAAGTGATGATGCCTGTGGAGATTTATCAAAAGCAGCAGTAAAGGCTGTTGTTGGAAAAAGCGCCGAACTGCTGGGTCCAGAAATGGCAATAGGTGCGTCAGCCAAATACACAATAAAAGCAATAGAAGAACATTATGGCAAAAACAGTGCTTTTGCTAAACAGGATGATATTGTTGTTGACAAATCTGCTGCTGAAAACATGTTAAACAGCATTAAAACATCTATTGATAAAGGACTTCCTGTCTTGGCAGGAGTAAATGTTGAAGGCCGTCGTGGAACCAAGAACTGGGGAGAGGTAGCTGATCATTTCCTTGTGATTACAGGTTATCAAATGAACGAGAAAGGTGATGTTACAAATGTTTTTGCTTTAGATAATGCAACATCAAATAAAAAGGAAATGGACATCACTTTTCAAGTTGACTCTGAAACTAAAAAGATTTTTAAGAATAAAGGGGAAGGAGCTGTTGGATCATCAGATTCTTATCAAATGAAGGCATATCAAGTTGACCAGGTGAGACAATGGAGTACGAATATGTCTAACAACAAGGCCGGGGTAGGAGCTTTGACCGATCCTAAAAAAAGAAGATAAAAACAGGAGCTCATGATAGGAGGTCAAGATGTTTCATTACAAGTTAATTTTAATGATTATTATTACCATGATATTTGGGTTGCTCTTCTCAAAGGAATCAGAAAAAGACAGTAATGTTGCTGGCAACTATGCATTGGTGGCACAAAATTATCTGGAAAGAGGTGATGTTAAAGCTTCTATTAAATATCTCAACAAAGCACTTTCTCTGGATAAAGAAAACCACACCTATCAATATATGTTGGCTAAAAACTATTTATTTATTGGTGATTATAAAAATGCAGAAAAGTATCTGAACAAAGTATGGAAACACTTAGCTTCAACGGAGTTTTTCAGCACGCATTACATTGAAAACACTTCATACAAAGATCAAAGCGAATTTTATTTAATTGCCTACTATAAAGCACTTCTGGACTATATTAATAAAAAATATTCGACAAAGATAGAGATAACTCTGTCAAATGAAATGACAAGGAATCCCATGTTCCTTGATACTCGTTATCTTTATGGATGCACTGTTCTTCAGGTTGGTGCTGAACATGAAGCAATAAGGGCGTTCAATAAGGTCTTAGAGATAGATCCTCAGTTTACTCCCGCCAAGGAGAAGCTAGATGAGATAAAAAAGAAAAATGATATTACTAAAGTATCTCCGTGTGATATAAATGTCTTGTTGAAAAGAATTTGTCCCTGTCCTACATCAAAACACCCCCCGTCAAACAAAAACTTCTGAAAAAACAGGCATTAAATGCATTCATCACTCGTTACCCTTCACCCTTCACCGTTCACAGCGACCGGAAAGGTCGCATAAGGACATAACCTATGAACTATGCTGAAATTCTTAGCTACGGGATGCCTGGATTGGGTTTCCTGCTTGCATTTTTTACATACGGTCTGATCAAACTGGAACAGAAAAAATCCAGACCGCGAAAACCTATCCTTGTTGCAATTTATGTGTTTATGGGATTTGCGATCATTATATTTGTAATGGGAACATATTTAAAGGTACTTGAACTGACAAAAGAACCTGTGTCAAAAGATTGTCCGGAAATTAAAAACTGTGACAAATATGTGGATGAAATAGAAACTTTAAAAGCGGCAAGTCTTTCAAAAAGCGATCTTCTGCTTATCTCTTTTTTTGGAAGGAGTTCCATCGATGCGGTAAGAAATCACTACAAATTACAAAACAGATAGAAATTTATAAAAAGCAGATATTGTCTTAAACCCCGAATTTTCCGAAAGAGTTTGAAATGATTTATAAATTGGATAAACTGAAAGAGGCTGCGTGAAAAATGTGGCTACTTTTAAGGAGAAGTCCAGGATGAATTTTAATCAACTTTCTGATATTATTGGCAAAACACACCGCTATCTTCAAAATAATGCGATTAAAGCAATTAACCGGAATCTTACTATAAGAAACTGGTTGATCGGATATTATATTGTCGAATTTGAACAAAATGGTGAAGATCGAGCGGTGTATGGGGAACGCTTGTTGAAAATTCTTGAGAAACGGATGAATGACAGTGGTTTAAATGAGACTCTTTTTTATTGGTCAAGAAAATTTTATACATCCTATCCGTCTGTTGGAAATCTAATTTCTGCGACACTGTCGCAAATATTAAAAGAATTACCTGGAGAGATTTCTGCGACAGTGTCGCAGAAATTAATTGTCAGGACAAGAGAATCAAAAACACTGAAAAAATAACAGCAGCGGACACAATAAAACAACCTTTTGCCTTTGAGTTTTTAGAATTAAAATCTTCTGACACAATAGATGAAAAAGATCTTGAACAAGCCCTTATAAATCATTTGCAGAAATTCCTTTTAGAATTAGGCTACGGTTTTTGCTTTGAAGCAAGGCAAAAGCGCATCATAATTGATGATGAATATTATTTTGCTGATTTAGTTTTTTATCACAGAATACTCCATTGTCATGTCATAATTGAACTGAAAAACGACGAATTCAGGCACGAACATTTAGGGCAGCTAAATGCCTATGTTTCTTACTATAGAGAAAATGAAATGAATTCAGGAGATAATTTGCCGATAGGAATTTTACTTTGTACTCATAAAGGAAAGAAAATGGTGGAATATGCTATTGCAGGGATGGATAACAAACTTTTTGTGTCACAGTACATGCTGCAATTGCCTGATAAAAAAGAATTGGAAAGATTTATACTCAAAGAAAAGGAGTGTATTGAATGAAAAAACAAACATCTTCCCCGCTTCCCCCACCCCAATGATCCACAGGCAATGAGAAGATATTCAGACAACCCCGCAAGTAACCGAACAAGTAACCGAACAAGTAAAAAGACTCATTATATGCATCGATCTAAAAGATAAAAATATAAAGGAGATACTCGAAGAGCTTAATTTAAGGCATCGGCCAACCTTGATATATGATTATATTAAACCTGCTGTAAACCTGGAACTTATAGAAATGACCCATCCTGATTCTCCAAACAGTCCGACCCGGAAATACAGATTGACAGATAAAGGAAAGAGTGTGTTAAAAGGTAATTAAAAAAAGATTTCCCAACCTTAAGGTTCTGACTCCCAAGGTTATGCTTCAGTTTCATATAATTTTGACGGAACTGAATATTTCGTCAGATGTGTAAGAGAGATCAAATGAATCTAATCTTCCTGGGAAAGTTCACTGAATGCCTTTGAATATTTTTTAAGTTCTTTCGCAAGATAAATCCGTTGTTTTTCTGTAAGTGTCTGAGAAAGTTTCCAGAATCCATCTTTTGACCGCTCTCTTCTTTTTTTCATGAGCTCAATCTCTTTTTCATTATAAAACGCATACGGATCATCAATGAGCTCAAGAAGCTTTTTCTTTTTTTCATCGGACTTAGGCATTAAAAGAACTGTTTTCATATATTCCTTCTTTTTTTCTGATGCCGCTTCAGCAAGCTTTTCCTCTTCCTGCGGGGCAAGAACGGTGTCTATCATTGCAACCTGCTCGTCTGTGACAGAACCAAGAAATGACTTTGCCTGCTTTATCATCTCTTTCTTCTGTTTTTTCATATACTTATCTCTATCCATTTCAAGTTCTTTCTTTCTTTTTGCAGCACTTTTCTCAAACTTCTCAAGAGAGCATGTTATCTGTTCAGCAGATAGGTCCATTACAAAATCAATACCGAAATTCTTTATTTTATCCGCTGTTTTTTTCTGGGTTGATTCAATAAATACAAACATTTTATCAAAACTTTCTTTTGTAACCGGGCCTTTTTCCAAAGATCCGGCAAAATCATTTATTGTGGCTGCATAAACAGGAAGTTCTTCTTTCCGGTGCCAGGTCATAAAACCTTTTATCTCACCTTCGAGAGTGTTCTTCTGTTTTTTCTCAAGACAGGCAAAATCACTGATCTGTTTTAAAATAAGCCAGTCCGCCTGATTATAGGCAAATTTTACAGATGTGCTGCAGGAACTGTTCAGGAGCATTACCATTAATCCCGAAATAATGATGAGAGCATTTCTTTTCATAACTTTCTCCATAAAAAAACCGGACTATTATATCCGTAATCTTATATAATTCCCACTTTTTTGACTTTAAAGATATCGGGTCTAAAATAAATAAGTTTTTTTATTTTTTATTGTAATTAGTTTTGGAGATACTGATGTCACTAAAGCATAGGTGGATGAAACTTAGAAACTTTCAAAGTGCCGATTTCTGGGCGATGGTGTTTGCAAGACCGCTAACGATCCTCTTTCTGTTCCCGGTGATCGAAAAAAAATGGGTAACTCCCAACAGAGTCACATTTTTAAGTGTCATTACTAAAATTGCGGGAGCAGGTTTCATAGCAATTGACATGAGCTACCGCGGAGGGGTCATTGGAGCAGTGCTTGTAAATCTCGGTCTCATTCTTGATAATATGGACGGAACGATAGCAAGATACCACAACACCGCATCAAAATTCGGATTTTTCTACGACAAGGCAACCGATGCAGTTACCATGACGATCATGTTCTGGGCCATGGGATACCGCGGATACTTAATGACAGGCGATATGTCAGACCTGATAATCCCGCTTCTTGCAGCAACATGCGTCTACATCACAGGATATTCGAAATGGGTTGCGGAAAGAGTTCTTTTTGATATGAAAATATCTGAGAAATTTCACAAGTCCCAGCTTAACGAATATGCGGCAGACCAGGAACAGGGCTATATCTGGACACCTCCCCCTCAGAGATCTTTCACTGACTGGCTGAAATGGCTTGGAAAAGCATTCTTCTCGATCCTTTATTTCAACGAAGTCGACATATTCTTCTGGGCTGGACTTGCACTTATAACAGAGGAGATGTGGATATTTACCAAGTTCGACTCGGGCTTTATGCTCCTTGGACTTTTTGTGGGACCGTTTCTTTTCGGATACAAGGTCAGAAAAAAGGAGCGTGAGCTTATAAAACTTAAAAAAGGACTCAACTGATGCGTCTTTTCTATGACATCATTGCAGATAAAAGAGACAAAAGAGAGTTGACAGGTGAAGATATTTCATACTTCCTTGAAAGTTACCTCCATGGAGAATTAAGCGATTATCAGATGTCTGCAATGCTTATGGCGATATTTTTCAACGGACTGAGCGAAAACGAGCTTAAAACATGGGTTGAGAAAATGCTTTTCAGCGGTGAAGTTCTCGATTTTTCACATATTGACGGACCTGTTGTTGATAAACACTCGACCGGGGGAGTCGGAGATAAAATATCAATTCCGCTTGCTCCGTTATTGGCCGAACTCGGATTCTGCGTTCCGATGATATCGGGCAGAGGGCTTGGGCATACTGGTGGAACCCTTGATAAACTTGAATCAATTCCCGGATTTTCAGTGAACATAGAAAAAGACCGGTTTAACGAAATAATCAATAAAAACAGAATGCTGCTTATCGGTCAGACTCCGCAGATAGCACCTCTTGAGAAAAAGCTCTACGCTTTACGGGATGTAACGGGAACAGTTGAATCGATCCCGCTGATCGCTTCATCAATAATGAGCAAAAAACTGGCTGAGGGGATAAACGGACTGATAATTGATCTGAAAATAGGCGGCGGCGCCTTCATGAAGACCATGGAATCAGGCAGAAAACTCGCTGAAACAATGAAAGATATCGGAAAACGATTTAATACGCATGTTGATGTCCTTTTTACAGATATGAATGAACCGCTAGGGCTTACAACGGGCAACTCTCTTGAAATAATTGAATCGGTTGAAGTGATGAAAGGAAAATATGTTCCGCAGGTTACAGAACTTGTTCTGAGAATGGCTGCAACTTTGATGGTGACTTTCAAGATGTGCAGTTCCATTGAAGAAGGCGAAAAGATCGCGCTTGAAAAACTTCAAAGCGGTACAGTTGCCGAAAGATTCAGAAAAACTGTTGAACTTCAGGGCGGTGACAGTCGTGTCATAGACGAACCTGAGAAAATACTCCCCTCTTCAAAATTCAGGAAAGAGATCTTTGCAGATCAACCCGGATTCATTCAGAAAATGGATGCTCTGTCTTTTGGAAAAGCACTTGTTCAGCTTGGCGGAGGACGGCTTAGAAAAGAAGACGGCATTAACTACGGCGCAGGATTTGTTTTTAATAAAAAAGTCAAAGATGCTGTCAAAACAGGAGACCTTCTCTACACAGTTCATTACGATGACAAAGACAGCATCCTGAAAGCAGAGGAATATCTTAAAAGTGCAGTTGTGACAACAGGTCACAAACCTCCTTCGGAAAGCAGCATTATTCTTGGCTCAATGTAGAGAAATGGATGAATATAAACAGATTCTTTTTCCTTAGAAAGTTCTCTCCGGCATTTTCAAACTATCTTCACAAATACATTTTCAGGATAATTTTCAAAAAGGCCGACCCGGAGATCCCCGACCTTGATCTTCTAAAAGAAACGCCCCCGGATAAAAAGATCGTAACTGTCTATATTTCAGGAAGAAAGAGCCGGATCGAACAGTTTCTCCTGTGCGGTTTCATGATAGATAACAAAATCACCGTTCCGACACACTCTTTCGGACCCAAAACGATCTTTTTCCGAAAACACCGGGAACTGTGGATAATGCTCCTTTCACTTATAAAGAAGACCATGCTGAAAGAAATGCAGATCGAGTCTCTTTACATACCTGTCGACTCTCCGGAAGAACTCGCGATAGATCCTGTATTTATAAAAATATTTCATAAAATAAAGTTTAAAGAAGCAAGAGTCATTCCTGTAATAACGCTCTGGAACAAAGATCTTGACCGGAAAAGCCGATCTGAATGGATTGAAAAATATATCGGAAAATACAATTTGTGGTCGACATCAAGGGAACTGCTCCTGCTCCTGATAAAAAGGAGGAAACTCACTTTAAGGATCGAACATCCTGTTGTTACTCCGATAGACAGCACACCTGAAGTATTCATAAGGAAACTTTATAAAAGAATGGAGGACTCCAAGCTGAATGTCGTCGGTGCGTCTCTTAAAAACTGGCTCGACCTGAAAAACGATGCGCTGCTCGATCTTGATCTGGAAACAGACGGAGAGCGGAAACAAGCTCTGAAAATAATGGACTCGATGGCCGGAAAATACAGCCCTGTCCTTGCAGAAATATATACTTCAGCGACCGGGCGGCTTTTCAAAACTGTTTTTTCAAGATTTCACTACTCTGACGATGAGATCAAGCTTTTAAGAAGACTCTGCGCAATGCAGGGAGCCAACATGATCCTTGTTCCGACACATAAAAGCTATTTTGATTATCTGATACTCAACTATGTTCTTTATAAAGAGAAAGTTACTGTCCCTCTTGTGGCATCAGGCGACAATCTCGATTTTTTTCCTCTTTCAATGATTCTGCGGAAAATGGGAGCTTTTTTCATTAAAAGAACAATGAAAGACGACAATTTATACAGGGATGTCTTGAAAAGTTATCTCAAACAGGTCATTTCCGCAGGTTACAATATCGAGTTTTTCATTGAAGGGGGAAGATCACGAAGCGGAATGGTCCGTTCTCCGAGAATGGGAATGCTGAAAATGCTTTCGGAAACGGCAAAATCCACATCAAGAAAACTTTATGTCGTTCCTGTTTCCATAACATACGAAAAATTAAAAGAGATCGAGGAATACAAAAAAGAGCGTACAGGTGAGAAAACCCCTGAATCAGACAATTTCTTTCAACGGCTGAGAAATCTTTTTAAAGTCAACTACGGTCCGGTATACATCCGTTTTGCCCGTCCGGTCTACCTCGGCAGCAAATTCTCCGCAGAAACTGCATACCGTATTGCTGAAATTCAGGAAAAATCGTCAGTAATAAGTTTCTCTTCCATCTTCTCAACGCTCTTTTTAAGTTTCAGCGAGCTTTCATCAAGTCAGATAGTTGAAAGAATGGAATTCATAAACAGCGAACTGCAAAAGCTCTCATACATACAGACATCAATGTCGCTTGACAATCTTGATGTAAACTGTTCAAAACTTTTAAGAAAACTTGTAAAGAAAGGCGACATACGGCTTGTCCCTCCCAGAAAAGAGTTTTTTTCGCTTTCACCGGAAGCGGTTTCTGAATTCTCCTTCTATAAAAACTCAGTGGCTTTTGCTTTCGCCCCTTTTTTCTGTCTCCTTTTTGAAGGTTCGCAAACCCATCCTTTCATAAGCGAATATCTCGAAATTGCGATAATGGGATACAACCGTCAGTTGAAACCTGAAACAGCAGTAAATACAGCAGATTATCCTGAGTGGTTTGTGATTCTTCTGAAAAAATTCTTTTTTGAAAAATTTGTTCTCCTTAAAATACTTATTGAAGCGATGAAAAACAGGTCGGATCTTTTTGGTAAAACAGTAACTCACACTGAACTTGTCGAAAAACTTTTTCCCCATCTTACAGCAGAAATTCAAAATGTTTCAAAAGATCAACTGTTTGAACTGATCTTTTTTCTTGAGAAAAAATCTGTTTTGACGAATAATCTGACTGATTTCAATAGTGACCTTGCTGATAAATTTATTTCTGAAGCGGACGGAGTCGTAAAACTGCTCACGGAGGAAAAGAGTTGATAGAACTTGTCTACATCCCTTCATTTATAAAAATAACATCAATATCAGGCAAAAACGCAGTCTGTTACGGATCTGAAAAAGAACTTGATGAAAAAATAAAAGCGGCTGATTCAGAGTATTTTCTTATAATTTATGAATCGGATTACAAACCTGATTCAATTGCAGTAAAAAACAGCTATGCGACAATAATCATTTCCTTTGGATGTGATTTTGAACAGATAGACCATTTCACATTCAGGGTTGACGGAGAAAAGATCACCCGGTTTTCACTTGAATGCATAATCTCTCTTGTTGAAACCACTTCATCTCTTTATGACAGAATAATTGAAAACCTTCAGATCGGCATAAGTCTTACCGTTGAAAAGGAACCGGATAATCTTTACAGCAGTATTCTGACATTTTTGAGAAAGGCAACGGGAGCGGAGGCGGGAACACTTTATCTCATGAGCAGGGAAAGGGATAAAATATTCTTCATTTCATCACAGAACAGCCGTTTTGACTCTAAAATGATCGAAAAGAAAGAGATTCCCTTCAACAGACAGAGTCTTGTAGGATATGTGTGTCATAACGGAGAGCCATTAAACATTCCTGATGCTTACAATATTCCCGAGTCCGCACCGTATCAGTTTAACAAGGAAATTGATAAAAAACTCAACTACAAAACCGTCTCCATAATCACTGTCCCGATGAAAACCACAACAGGTGAAATTGTCGGGGCTGTTCAGCTTATAAACAAGATCGATGAAAGGTCGAAAACTGAGATCCCTTTCAGTGATTTTGATGAAATGATGCTGATGAGCTTATCCACTCTTGCCGCTGTTTCAGTTGAGAACAATAATCTTCTTCTTGAAACCGAAACACTCCTGAATAACATGATAATCTCTTCAGTTAAAGCCATAGAACAGAGAGATCCTGCAACAAAAGGCCATTCATTAAGAGTCGCGGCATATACACTTGCACTTTTAAAAAGAGTTGCATCCAGACCGGACATTCTGAAAAACGAAACCGTTGACAGATATACTGTTAAAACTGCTGAAACGGCTGCACTTCTTCATGATTTTGGAAAAGTAGGAGTAAGAGAAAAGATCCTGATGAAGCAGGGGCGGATATATTCAGAACAGGTTGAGGCGGTAAAATGGAGAATGCGGTTCATCATTGCTTCTGTGAATGGACGGGAAGAAGATATTGCGATCGTCAGGGAAATGGTTGAAAAGATCGACGGGCTGAACATACCGAGACCTCATACCGATGAAGAAAAAC
>Ga0116182_1005940_pt1 | contig 10320 bp, 9 predicted proteins | sample AD_UKC077_MetaG_FD_89805 | JGI IMG/M metagenome (GOLD analysis project Ga0116182, IMG submission 89805) | Active sludge microbial communities of municipal wastewater-treating anaerobic digesters from USA - AD_UKC077_MetaG | ecosystem: Engineered > Bioreactor > Anaerobic > Digestate | place: USA...
GCTGGAGGCAGGAGGCGGGAGCTGGGGGCAGGGGGCATTCGTTTGGTGTTGTTTTCGGCGAAACTCAAGAAAGGGTTTGACTTTAGTTGCGAGATCGGTTACAAAGTTCGCCCTGTGCTTTGGAAGGACGAGGTCACGGACAATGCGTACCCGCAGTTTTGCGACACAAGAGATTGACAAACAATGGTTTGTGGTTGACGTTGAAGGCGTCCCCCTGGGACGCGCAGCAGCCCGCATAGCAATGGTTTTACGAGGCAAGCATAAGCCACAGTACACCCCACACGCCGACACTGGCGACTATGTGGTCGTGGTTAACGCTGATAAGGCCACTTTAACCGGCTTGAAGGCTGAACGTGAATCATGGCGTTGGCACACTGGCTACCTGGGACACCTCAGATCCAGGACCCTTGGGCACATGATGGATTCCAAGCCTGAATTCATGATGCGCAAGGCAATAAAGGGCATGCTGCCCAGAGGTCCCCTTGGCCGAAAAATGCTGACTAAGCTGAAGGTTTATTCTGGCAGTGAGCATCCCCACGATGCCCAACAGCCCAAGGCCCTTGACCTGTCGAAAGTTTAAGAGAGGACATGATGTCTAATTTGAATGATGCCACCCGAGCTACAGGTCGCCGGAAAGAGGCCACCGCTCGTGTGTTCCTGATCCCAGGAACTGGAAAAATCACCATCAACGGCCGCGAAGTCGAAAACTACTTCTGCCGTGCAAACTTAGTCACGCTGGTGCGTCAGCCTTTCGAAGTGCTCGGCAACACAGCCGATTTCGACGTTGTCGCTACAGTGCGTGGTGGTGGTGAAACTGGCCAAGCCGGAGCTTTGCGCCATGGAATCGCTAGGGCCCTAGCAGATCACAACCCTGAAGAATGGCGTGTACCAGTCAAGAAGGCCGGCTTTTTAACCAGAGACGCCAGGACCAAGGAACGTAAGAAATACGGTCAGCCTGGTGCCCGTAAGCACTTCCAGTACAGCAAGCGCTAAAAACCACAACCCTTCACACTGTTTACCAATCGATTTTTGCAACCTGCTTGAATACTGTTTGTAATGTCCCACATCCCCTGAAAAAATCAGCATATGTACGGAGAAATCACCCAAAATCGCCGACGGACCAACAAAACCCACTAAATACGGGTATAATCCCGGACGGTCCTGACTAGGCTGGCGAATGTCCCAGATTGTTGTAAGGTTGCGTAACGTCCAAAAAAGCTTCAATGACCTCGAAGTACTTCGAGGCGTTGACTTGGATGTTGCAGAAGGCAGCATCACTGTCGTCATCGGCCCATCTGGAAGCGGCAAGTCGGTTCTTGTAAAACATGTCATTGGGCTGTTAAAACCAGACGCTGGCTCCATCGAAATCGACGGCGAGGACATAACCACCTTAAGTGAAAGACGAATGATAGACGTTCGCAAGAAATTCGGGATGTTGTTTCAGCAGTCAGCCCTTTTTGACTCGATGAATGTGATGGAAAACGTCATTTTCCCCTTGGTTGAACACACCAAACTGCCTAGAAAAAAGATGCGTGAGATGGCCATAAATCGCCTAGAGCAGCTTGGCTTGACCAATATTGAAAACAAGTTTCCAGCCGAGCTATCAGGCGGTATGCGCAAAAGGGTGGGATTGGCTAGGGCGACGATTTTAAACCCCAAAATCATCATCTATGACGAACCAATGACAGGACTCTACCCGATAATGTGTGAAAACGTTGAAGACATGATTCAGACGGCCCAACGAACGCTGGGAGTAACCTCGCTGGTAGTCAGCCATGATATGGCCTCCACCTTTAGAATGGCTGATAAAATAGCGATGCTTTTTAAAGGGAAAATCCACGTAGTTGGCACTTCCCAAGAGGTTTCAGCCAGTAATGATGAAATGGTGCGAAAATACATATATCTGTCGGGCACAGGGCCGCTTCACCTGGAGGCAAACGGATGAGCAATCTTAGGGCACCTTTGCTAGTTGGCCTTGTAGGTGTCGCAGCGGTAGTGACCTTGTTTTTGCTGTTTGGCACCGTGCGCAAAGACGTCGTTAGTGAGGGCAAAGGCTACCGCGTTTACGCAGATTTCGAGGATGTGGCTGGGTTGGCCAAAAGTTCAAGGGTCACCATTTCCGGAGTCCCGGTGGGAACCATGGACAACATCGAGCTTATAACCCTTCCTGACGGCTCATCCAAGGCTCGTGTCTGGCTTCGGATGAAAGACGACGTGAAACTGTCCGCCGGTACCCTTGGACCTGATGGAAACTTGGTCAATGCGGCCACCATCACGCGGCGCTCGGCCACGATGCTGGGCGACTACTATCTGGAAATCTCCCCCCGGGGTCGGAGAAGTGCATCTTAAAGACGGCGACGCCATTCCCAACGTAGTCGGAGAATCAGGCTTGATGGCCATAGCCAAAAAGCTTGAAGGCGCAACTGATATCTTTCCAAAAATTCAACAAATTGCTGATGAAGTCCAGATTATCACCTCAAGTCTGTCTAACGTCTTAGGCGGCGTTGAAGGGGAACAAAGGATTCGCGATGTAGTCGATGACGTGGTCCGTTCAGCGGACGACATATCCAAGGCAACCGCAGACATTCGAGCTTTCGTAGGCCATGAATTAGGCACCGAAGGTAAGCCTGGACGCTTTGGGAACATTGTTGCCAACCTGGAAAGCTTTAGTGCGGATGCATCGAGATTTTCCAACAGATCGGTAGATGACTTAAGCCAAACAATCGCAAATATCGAAGCCATCACAGCTGATCTGCGCGATATCTTGGCTCAACCCAGTCAACAAGACGGCGATACCAAACGGATTGAGCTTGCAATGGAACGCGTTGAGGCGACCATCAGCAACCTAGAAAGGGCTAGCAAAGCGGTGGCTGAGATTACAGAAACCGTGAACAAAGGCGAGGGAACCGTCGGCAAGCTGCTAAAAGACGATCAGATCGCCAAAGACACCCAACATGTTGTGCAAGACATTGGCGAATTGGTAGGCAGCTTTTCAAGGCTGAAAACCGAGATTGGTTTTCGCAGTGAATTCAATATCTTGCAAAGAAACATCAAAAACTACCTGACGCTGCGCTTTGTTCCAGACCGCACCAAGTATTACCTGATCGAACTGGTTTGGGATCCGCGTGGAAGGACCTCGACATTTGAACGTGTAACTTACACAAACGATCCAAGGCTGCCTTCAGTGCTGACTGAACGGGTTGTGGAAACCAAGGAAGGCATCAAATTCACCCTCCAGTTGGCACGCGCCTTGTGGCTAGCAAATGACAAGGTGACCTTGACAGGTCGATTTGGGTTGATTGAAAGTACCGGCGCTATTGGTGGCGATCTGGGCTTCTTTAACAATTCATTCAAGATTTCAGCTGATTTGTTTGACTTTGCGGCCGACTACTATCCCAGGCTAAAGCTCTTGGCTTCTTATAATTTCCTGAATTATCTCTATATCACCGCTGGTGTTGACGATGTCATTAACAGTCGTGGCCGCGATTACTTCGTCGGTGCAGGATTTCGATTCCTGGATGCCGACTTGAAGGCTTTACTTATCACCGCGCCAACCCCATCCCTCTAGGGGCTCGGTGGGCATGTTTATTATCACAAGCGTACCCACTTCAGGCGCGGATTCAATAGTGATGGTGCCATGTAAATCATTGATAATTCCATACACCACAGACAATCCCAGCCCCGTTCCGGCCCCAACAGGCTTGGTGGTGTAAAAGGGCTCAAAAACCTTGTCCAAGTCGTCCGCACGAATCCCTTGCCCATTGTCTTGTATCCTGACGCGTAGCTGGCGTTCCTTGGCAATAAATTCGGCGTCAATGTTGATCTGGCCGCGACGCTTGATGTTGCCATGGGCTGGGTCTGTTTCGATGGCATCAACACAGTTCAGCAACAGATTTAGCAACACCTGCTGCATCTGGTCAGGCGGCGCCACAATCTGTGGAATGTCGTCGGGAAGCTGGACATCAATATCTATCATCGCCTGAGCCAACGGGCGTTTAAGCAAATCAAGCACAGCTGTCAACGTGGTACTTAAAGAACACCACTGAAGCGCCGGCTTGGACTCCCTGGCATAGTTCAGCAGGTTGGCAACCAGCTTCGATATCCTTTCAATTTGATTGTTAATGGTGGTCAAGCCCTGCACCATTGCAGGCTCGCGATCCCCGAACTGTTCAAGTAAAAGCTCTGCCCTGCCCGAAATTATGTTTAGCGGCGTCCCAATTTCATGGGCCAAACCAGCCGTCAAACGCCCAATGGCCGCGTGTTTTTCCGTCTGAATCAACTTTCGCTGAATCCGATTGGCTTCCTCAAATGACCGTTCCAAGTGACGGTACAAAAGCGTCCTTTCAAGGGCCACTCCGACCCAGTTTGACATGGCCTCCACCAGATCCCAGTGATGCTCATCCAGGGCCTGTTGCGGCCCCACCGCTACAATCAGTGCGCCAAGGTCCCTTGATTGACCACGCAGCCGCACCAGCGCCACCAAATCAAATTCCAGGTCCAAGTCCTTTGGTGTTGGCTTGAACTCCACTATAGAAGCGGTCTGACGTGCCAGGCGACCTTGAATATCAAGCGCTTTGGTAATCGCAATCGCCGTGTCATCATCTATGCCTGCCCAGGCAAGGGGACGCACCGTCAGTTCTGAACCTTCATCAGAGCTGGCACTATCAGCAGCACACATAACCATAGGCACTTGGGCCAATTGACGACCAGCCTCAATAGCTGCCCAGGCGACATCATCTGGAGTCAAAGCCTTTGAAAGTTCCGCAGATAGGCTGTTTTGCACCTCAAGGCGCTTACCAGAAAGATAAGCACTATCCTTTAGCAGCCACCTTTCCCACAGATCCATAAACAGGGCCTGAAGCTCAGCCGGTGCGTAGGGTTTTTCGAGAATGCGACTGGGGCCAGCATGAAAGGCAGCCTTGGTTGGGGTGTCATCAACTGCCACCACGTCCATTTCAGGATGATTTTCCAGCAGTTTTGCAAGATCAGCATCGCGGTTGCCGTCAATGTCGATAATCATGATGTCAAAACGCAACGTCTCTAGGATGTTCTTGGCCTCGACGAAGTCTTGAGCAAAAAAAATCTTGAAACGCGCCCCATTTAGGTTGGAGCGCAAATCCGCGGTAAGGGCCGGCCCAACCGCCAGAACATCCAAAGCCCTACGTTCTACAACAATGTTGTTCTTTTTATTGGACCCTGAAGTTTTCGTTGCCACGAAATGCTGCCTCCACGACAATTGAGACATTATGCCTCAAATATGATATATCGGGTGTGGTTTGGAGAACAGTATCCATGAAGACCGAAAACTCAAAGGGCAGCATTTTGGTCGTCGATGACGAAAAAGAAATGTGTGACCTTTTGGTAGACATGCTTACAAGCGTTGGCTACGACGTTGAGGGCGTCAACAGCAGCACTGATGCGCTGGAATTATTCAGGCATGGCGACTTCGATCTGGTCATCTCGGATCTGCGGATGCGAGACATCGACGGGATGGAACTGTTGAAAATCATTAAAGACGAGCGACCAGACGTCCCTGTAATCATAATCACGGCCTTTGGCTCGATCGACGGCGCAATCGAGGCAATGAAGGCAGGTGCTTACTATTTCGTGACCAAGCCGTTTAAGTTGCGTGAAATGGAGGCTTTAGTCGCCAAGACCTTTGAACAGCGCATGTTGGTGAAAGAAAACCTGCGGCTTCGAAAGGAAGTCCAAGAACACCACAATCGCAGGCGGATTATTGGGCGCTCAAAGGCGATTCGCGAGGTGTACAGGCTGGTTGACTTGGTGTCTGACTCATCAAGTAACGTCTTGATTTTAGGGGATTCTGGAACCGGCAAGGAGCTTGTGGCGCGAGAAGTCCATTTTGGAGGACGCCGCAGCCATGGTCCGTTTATTCCCTTGAATTGTTCTGCGATCCCAGAAGGTTTGCTTGAAAGCGAGCTATTTGGCCACACTAGAGGGGCCTTTACAGGTGCGCACCAGGCCAGAAAGGGGTTGTTTGTCGAGGCTTCAGGTGGCTCCTTGTTTCTTGATGAAATCGGGGATATGGGGCTGGCACTGCAGGCAAAACTGCTGCGCGTGCTGCAAGATGGGGTGGTGCGCCCGATCGGCAGCAGCAAGACCATATCAGTTGATACCAGGATCATTGCCGCGACCCACCGAGACTTAAAGGCCTTGGTAAAAAAGGGGGCATTTCGAGAAGACCTTTATTACCGTTTGAGCGTCATACCTATCAGGCTGCCTTCTTTGGCTGAACGCGTTGACGATATCCCAATGCTTGCAGACCACTTTTTGCAAAAATACGCACAAAGGACTGGCAGGCCAACAAAGCGCCTAACGGCCAAGGCCTTGGATGCGCTTCAAAAAAGGCCATGGGAAGGCAATGTTCGAGAACTTGAAAACATCATAGAACGCTTGGTCGTTTTGACGCCCTCAGAAGTCATTGACGTAGGTGATTTACCTTGGATGTCGGTTGAAGAAACACCAGAATGCATGTGGCCAACAGGCTCAGAACTGCTGCCCTTAAAGGAAATCGAAAGGCGCTACATCGAACACGTGCTATCAGAAAGTGGCGGCAACAAAGAAAAGGCCTCAAGAATCCTGGGAATCAACAGACGCACACTTTACAGAATCAAAGACAGATGGAAAAACGCGAAGGAAAGCTAGCAAAGACGGGAAGCTAGCAAAACTGGCTTTAAACTAGCGACTGTGAACTGATCTTGTACTGAAGAATTAATTAAGTAGCAATGTTTCCCTGTCCCCGACCCCGTCCCTGTCCCTGTCCCCGTCCCTGTCCCTGACCCTACTCCACCATCTGCATCGGCATGCCTCCGCCAGCTGCAAACATCTGCACCGTAGCACGCAAAGGTATATGCAGCTTGGCATTCAACACGTCCTTACCGCTAGCGCCCAACAAGACTGTAAAACCTGCCTTTTCTTTATTAGGGTCCAGAGTCGCGGCAACTTGCGCCAATTCCGGTGTAATCAGCGCCACAGCCTTGATTAAAGGAGCCAAGGCCACAAATCCAGCCCCAGCCACATCAAAACCAGCTTGCGCGATGGGAGTTGCCAAAGGCTCGCCACTGTTCACAGTCCCCTTAAACAGGGTTTCGATTTCCTCAACCGGGGCCTTTCCAAAAGCGCCATATGTGAATGATTTATCGTAACCAATGGCTCCGCCGACCTTTCCACCCATAACTTGGGCGAATTGTTCAACTTGCGGGTCTTGGGCCCCCAATGGGAACTTGGAATAATCAATAGTAAATTCCAAGGCATCGATAGAACCATCACCAACCTTGCGCTCGACTATGTTGGCATTGACCCCAGTTTCAGCCAAGACTGGCTTAACACTGTCCAAAACTCCACCAAGCGATGACCAGTTGATAGACAGATTTTGCTTTACATCGGCACCAAGCTGCTCATCAATCACCGCTCCAAGTTTTGGAAAGAGCTTTGCGTACATGTCGTTTGTGGCCTGGCGGGCCTTGACCCCATCAGTTACCCCGTTAATGGACACGATGCGCCAAGGAAACTCGCCGTCGTACAAAATAGACACGGCTGAATCACCGGTATTAAGCAGATTTACCTGATTCATAGCGTCTGTAAGGGCTTTTAAATCATCGCCTTCTATGGAAAGAATTGACGCCATGGTCTCGGTTCCAAATGTGGTCAACCCTGTAAACAGTTTTGGGTCAAGATTAGCGGCTGCGACCAGCCATCCGTTGTCTGGAAGATGGCGATAAACCTCAAGTTTGCGCTCCTTGGCAGACTTTACAAAGTCCGCAAGGGATTTTTCCCCGGTGACGGTGGCCTGCAGCGCCAAAGTCAAATCATCTTGGTTCCAAGCTGGAGCCAGCCTCACAACCTTAGTTTGGGCCAGCAAATCCTTGATGATCTCGATCTCGGCCTTAACAATCTTGGTCAGACTTTCTTCCATGCCTGAAGCTGGGTCAGTAGCCTGCTCCAACAGCTTCTTTTCCAAGGCTTCAATCTCGCTGGCCAAAACCCTTTGCAGATTTTCGGAAGACACCTGAATATCCACGAACTCCTTGGTCATGTATCCAGAAAAATCACCCTTTATAAAGTCTTTGGCCGCCTCGTAAGTTTCCTTGGCCGACGCAAAAATCGCATAGTTACCAAGGACATGCAAAAACACGTCGTCACCACCCATAGTTTTCCATGTGGTGGTATCGCCCTCTTTCGTGTGCTCAGGCGGAATTGCGGCTTCAAAAGCCTGCTTATCGGCAAACGGCATCATGAACACATAGGACTTGGCGAATTTTTTATGGTCAAGCACCACGACCCGCACTGGTTTTTGGTTATCCAGCCAAGTCATCGACCCAACCCCAAGCACCTTCATCCTAAGCATTTCCGGAATCTGCCCAGCCAGCAGCGGCCCAAGCTGAGGGCTAACCACCGACCCGATAGCAGAGATCTCGGCCATCAGCTTATCCATAGAGGGAGTCACAACAAATCCAAGCACATCGGCAGGGAAAGCAATAACACCAACCTCAGCGGCGATCTCCTTCTTCGAAAGGCCATCACCACCCTTTTTGCAGCCAACCAAAGCGATGGCGCAAATCCCGACAACCACCATCAGCCGCGAAGCAAAACTAATTGATTTCATGTAAAACCTCCATAACTTCCCGAGCTTTGGGAAGCAATAGATTCTAGGCCCACTAGATGAATTGGTCAATGGTTATGGGTTGGGGGTGGGGCGCACACCAGCGGCATGGATCTAGGGCACTGATCGGGCGAGGCGGAAGCCAAGGCCACTGGTGCGCATGTTAGAACCGAAAAAGTCGCGCTTAGCCGCCCGCAGGTTACCGGCGTAGTAGGCCCAGGAGCCGCCACGACTAACCCGGGCAGAGGCCGTAGGCGGTTCCCAAGCTGAACCATCAGTTGGAGCACCATCGTAATTATGGTGATGCCCATCCTGAACCCACTCCCAAACATTGCCAGCCATATCGCACAAGCCGTCAGTTGTGTTGCCACTTGGTTTGCTGCAAACAGGCCAAGTACTATCACGACCACAGCCAGCACCCATGTCATCGGCCATAACAGCCCGAGCACAAGTAGCCCCTTCATCCCCCCAGGGATACTTCCAGTCTTGACCACCACTACGAGCAGCATACTCCCATTCAGCCTCACTAGGTAAACGACCGCCGGCCCAGGTGGCAAAGGCTTGGGCTTGATCCCAATCAACACAATTAATAGGATGAGAACCACGATCAGGTTTGTCCCAGTTGCAATCATATCCACTATTAGGAGCGGTGCAATCACCCTCATCAACACAAGCACGATACTGATCAACCGTCACCTCAGTTTTAGTCATTTTAAACGTAGGTACCGTAACTGAATGAACTGGCTTTTCGTCAGAGCCCCCATCATCAGAGCCCATCAGAAAAGTTCCACCCGCGATTCGTACCCATTTAATACCATCACTGGGAATACACTGGCCATCATCATCGCATTCATAATTAGCCTCACATTCGCCGCAGGAAGTGCCACAAACCGGGTCGACGCCGCATTTTCGCGGGCCACATGCAGGGACACACTCACATTGGCCGTCGTCATTGCATTTTTCATGGGCCTCACATTCGCCGCAGGAAGTGCCACAAACCGGATCAAGGCCGCATTGTCGCGGAGTACATGCAGGGACACACTCACATTGGCCGTCGTCATTGCATTTTTCATGGGCCTCACATTCGCCGCAGGAAGTGCCACAAACCGGGTCGACGCCGCATTTTCGCTCGCCACAGCTTGGGGTGCAGACTTCATCGGCGTCAGTATCAGTGTCAGCGTCAGTACCGGTGTCACGTTCAGAGTCACGGTCGGTGTCAGCGTCAGTACCGGTGTCACGTTCAGTGTCACGGTCGGTGTCAGTGTCAGTGCCGGTGTCGGCGTCAGTGTCGGCGTCAGTGTCGGCGTCAGAATCTGCAGGCGGCTCCAAGGTATCCGAAGCGTCATCCACAGGCAGTTCTTTCAAAACATCAGCAGGATGGTCCGAGCCACCACAGCCAATCACAGTAACGACAGCAAAAACCAACGATATAGTGCCCAAGAGTTTAAAGATTTGCATCGACACCCCCATAAAATCAACGGCTTATTTCAAATCACCGGAACGTAGAGTAGCACAGATTTGAACCGAGTTTCCATTTTTATTGACGGGATTGGGCCAAACACCGCACCTGGTCGAAGACCTAGGGCAACGTCCTTACTAGGCGGATGCCGACGTTGCTGAAGCGGAAGTCGGGGGCGTAGTGGCCGCGGACGGCCAAGCGTACTAGCGGGGCGGTGATAATCCAAGCGCCACCACGA
>Ga0116182_1005960_pt1 | contig 10304 bp, 8 predicted proteins | sample AD_UKC077_MetaG_FD_89805 | JGI IMG/M metagenome (GOLD analysis project Ga0116182, IMG submission 89805) | Active sludge microbial communities of municipal wastewater-treating anaerobic digesters from USA - AD_UKC077_MetaG | ecosystem: Engineered > Bioreactor > Anaerobic > Digestate | place: USA...
AAAATCAGTAAAAAGGGAATCAGGTAGTGGTCGTGATCATCATGGTCGTCGTGGTCATCATGTGCATGTTGGCGTGAAAATGTCATAGGTGAAATGCTAACCGAAAAGTCAATTTATGGTGCATCTTTTAAGTGAAAAAATGTGAGATGCAAGAGGTAAAGCTATAATGACCGCTATTCCATATTTTTGAGTAAAGCTTATGTTGAGTTACCGTCACGCCTTTCATGCTGGCAACCATGCCGATGTGCTTAAACACTATGTGCTGACGCTGGTACTGGCTTACATGAAGCAAAAGGATAAGCCGTTTTGGTATATTGACACCCATGCAGGCGCAGGCCTGTACAGTTTAACTGAGGGCTACGCCACACAAAATGCAGAGTTTAATCAAGGCATTGCTAAACTCATCAAGGCTGAAAACTTGCCCAAACCACTGGCGGATTTTGTGACGTGCATCAAACACCATAACCCTAGCGGCCTCAAATTTTACCCGGGCTCACCGATGATTGCCCAAGACTTTTTACGCGCTGATGACAAAATGCGGCTGTTTGAATTGCACCCGAACGACTGCAAGTTGTTGATTGAAAACTTCAGAGGGCAAGGCAAGCAAGTCAACATTGAAATGCAAGATGGTTTTAACGGCATTAAAGCTTGCCTGCCGCCCCCGCCACGCCGTGCGGTCGTGCTGATAGACCCGCCATATGAAAATAAGCAGGATTACCAGCATGTGGTTGATGCGATTAAAGACAGCCTAAAGCGCTTTGCAACCGGCACTTATATGATTTGGTACCCCATTTTACAGCGCCCTGAACCAGATAACATGATAGAACAACTGCATCGCCTCAACCTGCCCAATTGGATACATGTCGCCATGCGCATACAAACGCCATCCGCTGAAGGTTTTGGTATGCATGGTAGCGGCTTATTCGTCATTAACCCACCTTGGTCTCTGCCTAAAGTGCTAGATGAAACCATGCCGATACTCACCGACTTATTGGCGTTGGATAGTAGCGCGAGCTTCTTGGTGGACAGTGAAATAGCCTGACTTTTTTAGGTGATTGCTCTGATTCAGTCAATCTTTTATATCACAGACCGCTCCTACAAAAAACATACATTCCTTGCAGTTACTGGCTTTGATGAGTGCCATTTATTGACATTCATGTTGAGATTTTGGCAATCAACGCCACAAAAAAAGTTAAAAAATCAACACCTACTTTCTAACGCAATGAAATACAAAGGAATTTATAAAAATTCGCATTAGGCACACATATTGCTTCTATTCAATCAAATAGACGGCGCAGACGCGCACTTTAAAGCCACTTTTTACTGAAAGAGCAAAAAATGCCATTTGACCCGAATGACGAAAATGCGCTGCTAAACCCGCAGCAAACCATTGTCATTATCGACGACGAATTTACCACCAGAACCATTCTGCGCGAAACCGTGCTGGGCATTTGCGATTCTATCGTGGTTGAATCTTTTTCCAACCCAATTTCTGCCCTTGAATGGCTCTCAAGCAATGAACCAGACTTGGTTTTGCTCGATTATAAAATGAAAGAAATGTCTGGCTACGAGTTACTCTGTGCGTTGAAAGGGATTACACATTTAGAAGACATTCCAGTCGTGGTCGTCACTGCTGAAACCAACAAAGACATCCGCTACCAAATGCTTGGCCACGGTGCCACGGACTTTATCAATAAGCCGATTGACCACCACGAGTGCTTGATTCGTTGCCGCAACCTACTCATGCTGCGTGGCCACCAAAAATCCACCCGCAATCGCGCCAAAACGCTAGAAGCATCGGTTAAAGAAGCCACCAAAAACATTCTCGCGCGTGAACATGAAACGCTGTTACGCTTGGCAAAGGCAGGCGAGTTCAGAGATACTGAAACCGGCAACCACGTGATTCGCATGGCAAAATACTCACGCTTTATTGCCGAAGCACTAGGCTTGGATGAAGAGCGATGTGCACTGATTGAAGTATCCGCACCGATGCACGACATTGGCAAAATCGGCATTTCGGATGGCATTTTACTCAAACCCGGCAAACTCACCGATGTTGAATTCAGCACCATGAAACAGCACACGACCATCGGCCATGAAATTTTAAAAGGCAGCCCTTCAAAATTCTTGGCACTCGGCGCAGAAATTGCCCTGGGCCATCATGAAAAGTTTGACGGCACTGGTTACCCCAGCGGTCTAAAAGGTAGTGAAATTCCACTTGAAGCACGCATTGTGGCAGTGGCCGACGTCTTTGACGCCCTCACCTCAGAACGCCCCTATAAAAAAGCCTGGACCAATCAGGCCGCTATCGACTACATCACCGAACAAAGTGGCAAACATTTTGACCCCGAATGTGTAGCCGCATTTAAGGCACAGATGGGCAAAGTGATTTTTGTGCAAAAACAATTTAACGACCCTGTAGAGCAAATACCGCTGGGACTTAAAAAAGTAGTCGCTTAAACCCACAAATTCAAAGCAAAAATATCATTCAATAACACCCAATCTCACCCGAGAAAAAATAAATGCTCTGCAAGCCTTATAAATAAAGGCTCGCAGAGCATTGAAAAAGGTTATGGTTTTTTCTAGTGTTGATTTTAAGTATCAGAACCATTCAGATGGTCGTATTTTTTGGTCAATAGTCAATTTTTGTCATACCTGACGAAAAACTAACAAAGCACCTCTGATTTAACCTTTGAAAAACAAGTATCCATTTGATTTATATGATTAGTTTTCCATTAGTATCTGTGGCATAACTTTTGCTTTGTTATAACTAAATATTAACTTGTTGAAACGCAAAAAAATGAACACCACTACTCGACCAGCAAACATAGCGTTAAATTGGCTGCTTAGTATTCAATCTAAGTTAAATCATTTAAAAAACCTTATTGGCTTCAACCAGTTTGGTGATGAGTACCAACAATCAGTATTTCGAGTACTGATTATCAGCTTAATCATTTCATCCATTTTTTATCAATATGACAATGTTGCAACCAGCACCAAGCTCATTATGGGGTGGTTTACTGTTTTCAGCGTCTCAATCCTCATCAATATCAGAAAAAACCCTACCCTAAACAGAAAAAGGCAACTATTTGCAATGTTCAATGACGTTGCTGGCACTTCCATTTCAATGTATGTCACCAACGATATTGGCGGTGTTTTTGTCGGCGTGTATTTATGGCTCATCATTGGGTACGGCTTCAGATATGGTAAAACGATGCTGATGGCTACGTTTATTAGCAGTTTAATTGGCTTTATCACTTCCAGTTTAATGAGCCCATACTGGCAAACACATATGGTCGGCTTTTACAGCTTACTCATTACCATGGTCGCCATTCCATTGCATGCTTTAGCGCTATTAAACAGACTCAAAGAGGCGACGAAAAAAGCCGAAGCAGCCAACAAAGCAAAAAGCGAGTTCTTATCACATATCAGCCACGAAATTCGCACCCCGCTCAACGGCATTGTCGGCGCATGCGATTTGCTGGGGTCGGCAAATCTAAATAAAGATCACGCCATGTTATTTAACGTGATGAAATCTTCTTCAAATATGTTGCTCGAATTAGTCAATAACGTACTGGATTTATCAAAAATCGAGAGCGGCAAAGTTGTGAATGCTACTGAAGACTTTTATTTACGTAACCTAGTCACCAGTACGGTCAATCTGTTTGAAACGCAGGCCTCGCAAAAAGGCGTTTCAATTGCCTATGAAATTAGCAAAGAAACACCACTGCGCGTTCATGGCAACATGCTCCACACCAAACAAGTGTTAATTAACTTAGTGGGTAACGCTGTTAAATTTACCGAGCAGGGTTCAGTGAAAATATTGGTCACCACAACTGACCAAGGCCATTCCCAAGCCAATATTAAATTTGAAGTGATTGATTCAGGCACAGGTATTGCTGAAGATTCATTACCACATATTTTTGAAAGTTTTGTGCAAGCCAAAGAATCTAAGCACAAAATAGGCGGCTCGGGTTTAGGCACGACTATTTCAAAAAACCTGGTTGAAATGATGCACGGTCAAATCGGTGTTGAAAGCACGCTTGGTCAAGGCTCTAACTTCTGGTTTGAAATTCCGTTTGAAAAACTCAGCACCAGCAACGCACAAGTAGAAGGTGTTTCATCTGAAATTATTCCATTCAAAAAAGCCACCGGTAAAAAGAAAAAAAATGCTTACCACATTTTGGTAGCAGAAGATAACGACACTAACATTTTAATCATTTCACAAATGCTAACGTTGCAAAATCATACGTTTGATATTGTAAAAAATGGTGAATTGGCGCTTGATAAATTGCGTGATGAAACTTACGACTTAATGATTCTAGACTGCAATATGCCAGTGATGGGCGGCCTAGAGGCGCTGAAAGTTTACCAAGCCATCAATATGGGTCTGCCACAAATTCCTGCCATTATTTTAAGTGCTGACGCCACAAATGACACCCGAGCAGCTTTTGAAGGCTTGGGCGTTGCGGCCTTTCTCACCAAGCCTATGCAAAGTGAACCACTTGCAGAGGCGATTGAAAATGCGGTAACAAGTACCAAACGTGTAAAAGCCGATGTTATTCACTATCATGAAGCGACACAAAGCAAAAATAACCCCAATGCAGCGGTTCAAACTGCTGCAGCGCAGATTAATACTAAAATACCAATGTTAGATGTGGCCAGATTAGAAGCCTTAGCAAGCTTGGGGAAAAGCCCTCACTTTTTGCAAAATTTAATTCAAGGCTTTATTACTGATACCGAAAAGAATTTTGTACAACTCATTACGCATATATTGAAACGCGATTACAACAATATTAATGATTGCGGCCATGCAATTGCCGGTAGCGCAGCCAATATTGGCGCAGATCATTTAGCTAAAATCACTAGAACCCTCAATTTGATTAAGCCAACCGACAATGAAAACCTGGATGAACTTTTATCAAGCGCGGTTGATAGCTATGAAAAAACAAAAATGGAACTCATGCACTTTTTAGAGCAACGCAATGCAGGTGATAATTTATCAAAGGCACTTTAAGGAAACGCTGAAAAAGTGGCTAGGCGAGATGAAGTGCAAGGCGCACGGAACGCAGAAACCGAGATAGTACGCGGTGTACAGCGAGGTTGCGAGTACCGCGCAACGTAGCAATTCGCTCGCATGGGTATTTTTTCAGCGTTTCCTTAAAACGCTTGCCTAAATTCAGCCTGCTGTACGTTTAATGGAAACAATATTGTCTGAAGTGCCTGTGGCTAAATTTTGCATATGATTTGGCAAATATAGTTTTTCTTGCATCTGAATAAATCGATCCATGATGCTAAATTCACGTTCTGAGAGTTGCAAGGCAACATCAACCCAGAGTCGCGTAATATCCATTAATTCGTCATAAGTAATGGGGTGTACGCGATTTTTAGCCTTTTGTATCGCTAAATACGCATTCGATGAGCGCTTGTTCTTTTCTATCCACTTATAAACGGCCTGCTCACCTTCGCCATCATCCACCAATACATCCACAATGCCCAATGCATGGGCTTGTTCGGCGGTATATTGCTTGCCGCCAAGAATCATTTCATCCGCAACTTTTACACCGGCTTTTCGCATCACCAAACTATGCGCGCCCATGCCTGGAAACATATTGAATAAAACTTCTGGAAAACTAAATAGGCTTTTACGTTCAGCAATAATCACATCACTGGTTAACGCGCCTTCTAAACCAGCGCCCAAGGCCAAACCCTGCACCAAACTGATGTTAATAATAGGACAATCATTAAAGCGTGTCAGGCGACTATTTAAAATATCAATCGCCTTTGTCGCATAAGCCAATAACGCTTCTTTATTTTTGTTTTTTGCCAACCCTCTGATGAGCGCCAAATGGCCGCCTAAGTTAAACACGTTAGGCGTCAATGAGGCCGCGACAGCGTATCTGATGTTATAAACATGGTCATTCAAGTACAACACGCCTCGCGTACTTTCAACTTCTTGCTGATGCTGAATAATTTCGCTGATGATTTCACGATTTGCGCAAGGCACCATGTTGGGCTGATTGAAAAAAGTCCAGAGAACTTCGTGACTTTGATCGTAACGGATAGACAGCTGTTTAAAATTGTTAGTTAAGCCACAATCTTCAATTCTCATCAGCAAACCTTAAATTTTTATACGTATTTTTTTGGAGTTTATGGCATTATAACGTTGCTTTATAAAAACAATATAGCCTTTAAGGGTGATTCTTAGGAAATTGCATGACACAACCAACAATTACAAGTGAAGACGTTAAAAATTATTTACAAAACTTGTTATTAGAAGAAAAAAAAATAAACTTAGAAGGGGTCGCCCTCAATACAAATTTAAAAGAATTAAATATTGATTCTTTTGGATTTTTAGAAGTTATTTTCAGCATTGAACATCATTACAACATTTTCTTTCCACAAGGAATTGACAATATCAATACCTTGCAAGATGTGATTGATGTGACTTATAACTTAATTCAACAAAAAGCCAAAGCAGCATAAACATGGCTGATTTACGCCGCGTAGTCATTACCGGCTTTGGGCTGGTGTCGCCACTTGGCAATACGGTTGAAGCGTTAAAACAGAACGTATTTGCAGGTAAGTCTGGTATTAAACCATTTGTGGGTGAGTTTGAATCGTTGCTGAACTGCAAAGTCACCGCACAGGCGGACTTCGACCCTGCAAATTACTTTAGTAAAAAAAGTGATTACGCGATTTTAGACCGTAACGGCCAAATGGCCTTACATGCCAGTGTTGAGGCCGTAAAACATGCAAACTTGACGTTTGATGACCCATTAAAAAAGCAGTCTGGCGTCTACATTGGTACGGGTATGGGGGGCATCCTGTCGGTGGAAGATGGCTACCAAACACTTTATAAAAATGGTGAAAATCGCCTGAAGCCCTATACCGTGTTAATGTGCATGTACAACAGCGCGGCTTCAGCAATCGCTACACACTTTCAAATTTCCGGCCCAAATCTGACTTTTTCAACCGCTTGCTCTTCTTCAGCGGTTGCCATTGGCCAAGCTTACAAAGATATTCGGCTAGGTGAAATCGACACAGCGCTGGCAGGCGGGACCGATGCGATTTTAGCTTATGCCAGCATCAAGTCGTGGGAGGCGATTCGCACCCTTGCAGATGAAGATACAGAAGACATCAGCGCTTCATGCAAACCATTCTCGGCAAACCGTTCTGGATTAGTCATAGGCGAAGGTGCGGCAACATTAGTGTTAGAAGAGTACGAGCAAGCTAAAGCACGTGGTGCGACAATTTATGCAGAAATTGTCGGTTATGGTGCTGCTAATGATTACAAGCACATCGCGGTGCCCTCAGTGGAAGGGCAAGCGGCCGCAATGGCGGCGGCCATGAAAAACTCAGGGCTCAATATCACCGATATTCATTATATCAATGCGCATGGCACAGGCACTAAATTTAACGATGAAACTGAAACCAATGCCATTAAGCAAGTATTTGGCGCGCATGCCCATGATTTGGCCATAAGTTCGACCAAATCAATGCATGGTCATTTAATGGGTGCAGCCGGCGCACTTGAAGCCATTATCACCACGCTGGCTGTATACCATAACGAATTACCGCCAACCATTAACCTTAAAAACCCTGACCCAAAATGTGATTTAGATTACGTGCCGAATGTATCAAGAAAAGTTGAGCGATTAGAATACGCCATGTCGAACTCGTTTGCTTTTGGCGGTACAGGTGCTGCACTGATTTTCAAAAAAACCAACGGATAAGCCAACTTTTCAAGCTAAGCCTTAGTATTGCATAATAACTGCTGGCGCTGAAGATGGCACTTCGTTAATGGTAAAATCCACCACCGCAACCGTTTTTTCATTTTCCGTCTCTACACTCACCCGCCACTCGCCCGGCTGCAACTGCTGTTTGTAAGTGTAACCTCGAAAACCGTTGTATCGCCCGCCAGACAATGTAAAACCGATGCGTGACATGGTTTGCCAACCTTGTTTTGAATCATAATACTGCCAACGATGATACAAGCGCGCCTTTAGACCATTTGGCGCAAACACTGAAGAAAAACAATACACCCGCTGACCTGGAGAAACATGTAAATCATGACTGGTGGTCCGCCAAAACGCCCACCAACTTGCCGGTTGCTGACTTAATTGATAGTTGCCCCCAACCTTGTTGAGTGTGTAGCCAACAGCAATATCACGCTTTACCAGCGGCACCGGCGGTATCATGTCGGCCGCATAGGCTAGCATCAGCAGGCCTGCAATCACGCCAACTGGCGTAATGCTGCCTAAATGATGAGGTGTTTTTTTATATAGCCAGTAAGCCGCACTTGCCCCTAATAGGGTGCTCAGGTAAAACCAAATCGCGTGTATGCTTCCTATCATGAATGGCAGGCAAAAATTAAAGAGCAACATGGCACAAAAGCCAAATAATGCCCAGCTTAATGTGAATTGTTTGTATTCATCTTCTAAGTATTCATTGGCCACCAGCATGAAGCCCAATAAAAAAATAAGTAGCCAGGCCAGCCAATGACTCGTGCTTTTAAAATACAAAATAAATAACGCACTCAGCAGGTTGCCAAAAATAAACTGCAATAAAAAATAGGGCAGTTGTTGGTAATGAAAGCGCCCATCACCACGAGACAATTTGTCCTTAAACCACTTAACAAAACGGTGTTGTGATTGAGTGCTTGCTTGAGGAAAATCAGTCAATAGGTAGCTAGGCCGGCTGATAATAAAAAGAATGACACCCGCCAACAGCCAATAGCCAGCAAATATTAATAAATCGGAGGCGGCAACATTACGCCCAATCGTGAGCGCATCCCACAAAAACCCGCCAAAAAAGAAAATCGCAGGAAAAAAATCAGCTAATTTTCTGGCGTGATGCTTTAAGCGGTAATGCCAGGAAGTTAAATTTAACAGGGATACCATAAAAAATCTTTTGGCCAAACACTAGATGTAATGGCCAACAATGTAGCCAATGACAATGCCTGTAATCAGAGCAATGGTGAGACCGCGATAGGTAAGTACATCTTTTGAGTAACCGCGTTTGATTGCGATATAAGAGACCAAATACCCAATCGCATTGAGTAGCCAGATGACGCCGATTGAAAGCACTTTTACAATTAAAGGCCCAATAATAGGGATTAACCCGATTGCCCCGACCAGCCAGGCAAACGCACTGGTTAAAATGCCATAAACCACTGCACCGCTGGCAACTACCCGCTTATCTAATCCAAAATATAAACCTGTCCATACCAGCACGACCAATAACAACAGTAGAGGCAGCATCTTATGCCAACTACCGCGCTCAGGTTTTTCAAATAGGGTTTCCTCAGGGCTGATTTCTACAAATTCATCCCGCACTTTGTTGGGTGGCGTTTGCTCGGACACTATGTAGCACTCATCAAGGTGTGCTTAAAATGCACCCTTGAAAACACTGCTGCAAAATGAGCACTAACTAACTTCGGCAATCGGAATCACTTTCTTGATTTTGTCAAAAGCGCCTTTATATTCAGTCATTTGGTCAAAGTTTAAATACTTATAAATTTCGGCCGTATTGCTTAATTTATTACCAACGGTTTCTAAATACTCGGCGTGCGTTGGCATGCGGCCAAGTTTGGCGCACACTGCTGCAAGCTCTGCTGAGCCCAAATAAACGCGGGCGTCACGACCCATGCGGTTATCAAAGTTACGGGTACTGGTTGAAAACACGGTCGCCCTATCTGCCACGCGCGCCTGATTACCCATACAAAGCGAACAGCCCGGTATTTCGGTTCTAGCCCCCGCCACACCAAAGGTTGAATAAACGCCTTCATCACGTAACTGTGCTTCATCCATACGTGTTGGCGGTGCAATCCACAGCCGGGTAGGAATATTGCCTGAGCCTTCCAACACCTTTGCCGCAGCGCGATAGTGGCCGATATTGGTCATACAACTGCCAATAAATACTTCATCAATCTTGTCACCCACCACGGCTGATAGTGGCTTGATGTCATCGGGGTCATTTGGGCACGCTACTAGCGGCTCTTTAATGGTATTCAAATCAATTTCAATCACATGCGCATATTCTGCGTCGGCATCCGGCTGCAGCAATTCAGGTTTAGCAAGCCAAGCTTGCATATTTTCAATACGACGCTGCAAAGTCCGTGCATCCTGATAACCACTATCTATCATATTTTGTAGTAAAACAATATTAGAGTTTAAAAACTCAATGACTGGCGCTTTGTTCAGCAACACGGTGCAACCATTGGCTGAGCGTTCAGCTGAAGCATCTGCAAACTCAAACGCTTGCTCTACTTTTAAATCTGGCAGGCCTTCAATTTCTAAAAT
>Ga0116182_1005968_pt1 | contig 10300 bp, 9 predicted proteins | sample AD_UKC077_MetaG_FD_89805 | JGI IMG/M metagenome (GOLD analysis project Ga0116182, IMG submission 89805) | Active sludge microbial communities of municipal wastewater-treating anaerobic digesters from USA - AD_UKC077_MetaG | ecosystem: Engineered > Bioreactor > Anaerobic > Digestate | place: USA...
CTGCGCCCGCCGCTTTCAGAAATTCGCGACGATGCATGCGCCGTCTGTTCATACTCCTGCCTCCCATACGAGTGGATACTTGGAATCTGCCTTTTGATATCGTCTGATGGCACCGAGCGTACGGGCGATTCCGGCATCTGTCAACCTTGCGCGGCCGGAGAAGGGCTGCGTCATTCCAATTTACGATTTACGATTCATGATTTGTGATTTACCATGAAAGAGCCTCCAGTGTATGAGGCCAAACGGCAAATGGTAAATTGTAATTCGTACATCCAAGCGGTCCCACGTCGCTGGGAAGGGAAGGTCGTGAAAACGAAGAAGCCCCGCAAACGATCGAAGTCGACCGACGGCGCCGCCCGCAAAGGCCCGGCGGTGCGATTCATCGAGCCGCAGAAGAAGGACCGCCGCAAGATCAGCCAGAAGGTCTACAATCGCGAGCTGCGGCGGCTCCAGGTCGAACTGGTCGAGCTTCAGGAGTGGATCAAGCAGAAGGGCCTGCGAGTGGTGGTGCTGTTCGAGGGTCGCGATGCGGCCGGCAAGGGCGGGGTCATCAAGCGCATCACGGCCGAGTTGAATCCCCGCATCTGCCGGGTCGTGGCGTTGGGCACGCCGACCGAACGGGAGAAATCGCAGTGGTATTTCCAGCGGTACGTCGCGCATCTGCCGGCGGCCGGCGAGATGGTGCTGTTCGACCGGAGCTGGTACAACCGCGCCGGCGTCGAACGAGTGATGGGCTTCTGCACGGAGCAGGAGCACCGCGAGTTTCTCCGGTCGTGTCCCGAGTTCGAGTGCATGCTGATTCGCTCGGGCATTCTCCTGATCAAGTACTGGTTCTCGGTCTCGGATGAGGAGCAGGAGAAGCGTTTCCAGGACCGGATCAACGACGTGGTCAAGCGATGGAAGCTCAGTCCGATGGACCTGGAGGCGCGCTCGCGGTGGGTGGAGTACTCCAAGGCCAAGGATGAGATGTTCAAGCACACCGACATCAAGCAGTCGCCGTGGTACGTGGTGCCGGCCGACAACAAGCGCCGGGCGCGTCTGAACTGCATCCACCACCTGCTGAGCATGATCCCGTACCGGGACCTCAAGCCGGAGCCGATCAAGCTTCCGCCGCGTCAGAAAGACAAGGGCTATGTCCGGCCGCCGATCACCGATCAGACCTTTGTACCGGAGGTGTACTGATGCGATTGTACGCTGCAACGACATCCTGGTTGTGTTTCGCTATCGCCATCCTGTCGGCGGCCGGCAGCGCGTGCGCCGCCGATCGCGCGCCCGGCCTGGCAAGCCGGTACGCAGGCGATGCGGGTATTGCAGAAGACCCCAACGTTGTCTTCGTAGAGGATTTCGAGGCCGGTTCGCTCGAAGCGGTGACGGCGCGATGGGAGAGCGTCCAGAACGCTGAGATCATGTCGCTGTCGGCCGATGTGCCCGAGGCCAGCGGCGGAACGCATTCGCTTCTGATGACGCACGTCGGCGGGCGCAGCACGGGCGGACACCTGTACCGCCGGCTCCTGCCCGGCTACGAGGAACTTTTCGTTCGCTTCTACGTGAAGTTCGATCCCGATTGTTTTCCCATCCACCATTTCGTTCATCTGGGCGGATACCATCCGCCGACTCCCTGGCCACAGGGCGGCGCAGGGATTCGTCCCAACGGAGACGAGCGGTTCACCACGGGCGTTGAACCATACGGCAAACAATGGCGATGGGACTTCTACTCGTACTGGATGGACATGCGTTCTTCACCCGACGGCAAGTCCTGGGGACATGACTTCATCAACGACCCTGCGCTGAAGGTCGAGCGAGGCCGCTGGATTTGCGTCGAGCTGAGGATGCAGATGAACGATCCCGTGACGCAGAGCAACGGCGAGCAGTCGCTCTGGATCGACGGAAAGCCCTGGCACAAGGACGGCCAGCTCATCAGCCATTTGGGCGAGGGCTTCCCGCATGGCAAGTGGGTGTGGGACAGCTTCCTTCCTGATCCGGATGGAACGCCCTTCGAGGGATTCCGCTGGCGGCGTGACGAGGCGCTGGACCTGAATTTCCTGTGGCTGTTGCTGTACATCACCGATGCGCCGCCCGGCCGCATCAGCCGGGTCTGGTTCGACGACATCGTGGTCGCGCGCCGGTACATTGGACCGATAAACTCATCCTCCGCTCGACAGACCGCGTCCCCCTGAGATTTCGTCCTGCGGCCACTTGTCGTGATCCCCAATCCCCGATCGGCATGCCGTTTCGGTCCTGATAAGCATCAAGTCCGCCCCTGAAGCGGCCGATAGCCTTCCATAAGAGTCAATGCGTACAGACTTCTTTCGGGAGTGGTCGAATGAACGAAGCCAAGCACATCCTCCGGGTTCTATTGGCGACCGTGGTTATCTGCTGCGGCTTCGCGCAGGCGGGCGACGTGTCCTGGATGGCCGGGACGTCGGGGCCGTCGGGATGGGCCATCGAGCCGGTCCAGCCTACGGATTCGGACATCATCGCCTTCTCCGGACCGGTGCGCACCTTCCTGAATCGCTGCGTGGCCGAGCAATCCCTGGGCGGGCAGCCGAGGCTCGCGATCAACGCCAAGAGCAAGACGATCGAGCTGCAATTCGTGCCTCCTGCGCACGACGACTGCGCCGACTTTCTCGATCCGGTCAGCGGCCTGGACGGCTCGTTCGGACCGTTGGAGACGGGATCGTGGAGCCTGTTCTGCAGCCAGAAGGACGTCACCTTCTCGCTTTCCTTTGAAGTCGGGATCGCGGGCGAAATTCCGGACCAGCGTGTCTACTATGTCGATGCGCGCGCTACCGGCCGCAACAATGGATTGAGCTGGACCGACGCGTTCGTCCATCTCCAGACCGCCCTGGCCGCCGCGGCCGAAGGCGGCGAGATTCGCGTCGCGAGAGGCACGTACCGGCCCGACCAGGGCGCCGGATACAGCGACTGGAATCCCTATGCCGCATTCTACCTGGCCGAAGGTATGATTCTCAAGGGTGGATATGCCGGCTCCAACGCCGTGAATCCAAACCTGCGCGACATCGTGACCTATGAGACGGTGCTCAGCGGAGACATCGATCAGGACGATGAACCGTTGACCTGCTTCGACGACATGGCCGACGACCCCAGCCGGTCGGACAACTGCTTTCACGTCGTCGTCACCAGTGGTACGGATGCCACGACGGTACTCGATGGATTCACGATCACGGGCGGACATGCCTTTGCGAAGGAAACCAGGTACAACTCCGATGCTACGGAGGTTCCCGAATACGGCGGCGGCCTCTACAATGACGCCGGCAGCCCGATCATCCGAAATTGCGTGATCACCGGCAACGGAGCCGCTTCCTTCGGCGGCGGCCTCTACCACCGCGGGCCGACGGCGCCGACGCTGATCGACTGCACGATCAGCGACAACTGGTGCCAGTGGTGGGGCGGCGGCTTGGTCAACGACTCGAGCAGCCATCTGACGCTGAGCGGCTGTGCCATCGCGGGCAACGCGGCGCTCTATCGCGGTGGCGGAATCGCCAATCGGAACAACACCCTGCTGACGATCTCCAACTGCATCCTGTCCGGCAATGCCGTTATGGAGTCGATCCATGGCCAGGGAGGAGGCCTGTACAACCTCGGCGGGACCGCGGTGTTGAACCACTGCACCATCGTGGGCAACCAGGCATCGCTCGGACGCGCGATTCTGTGTGATTCTCTGGAGCAGGCCGCCTTCAGTGACGTACACGTGAGCCACTCCATCGTCTGGAACGAAAGCGATCCCTTCTGGTGCGCCGATCTGTCCAGCCTCGACGTGACATACTGCAATGTGGAGGGTGAATGGGCCGGAACGGGCAACTTCGCCGCCGATCCGTGCTTCATCGAGGTCGGCTACTGGGACCCGGGGGACACCGCGGAGGAGCCCTGCGACGACCTGTGGTACGACGGCGATTATCGTCTGAGCTGGGATTCGCCGTGCGTCGACCGGGGCAATCCGCTCGATGTGCCCGACGCGGACGCGGTAGATTTCTACGGCAATCCGCGTTTGTCCGGTCCGGCCGTGGACATCGGCGCCTACGAGTTGAGGAACGAGCCTCCCGTGGCGATTGCCGGACCGGACGTATCGGGTTTCACGCTCGACAACACGACGGGAACCGTCAGCCTGGACGCCGGCGCCTCCTACGATCCGGAGGCTCGGCCTTTGACGTACCACTGGTATCGGGATGGAAAGAAGATCTCTGCCGAGGTGGCGTTCGACATCGAGATCCCGGTCGGCGAGGCGGTCCTTACGCTGATCGTCAACGACGGCGCCAACGATTCCGGGCCGGACACGGTGGTGGCCAGGGTGTATCAGGTGATCGACACTTCGATTTCGGCTCCCGAGACGATCTCGCGCGGAAGCAGACGGGGCACCTTCATCGCGGCGATCCGCGTTCCCAACCGCCGGTCGTGGAAGGAGTTCGACAACGCCGAACCGCTCCTGTTCTTCCCTGGCGGGATTCAGGCCAGCCACCACAGGGTCGTCCCCTGGATCACCGGTCACACATTCGTCTTCGGCACGTTCAACAAGAAGGATTTCCTGGCTGCCGTTCCCCAGAATGGACGGATCGAGGTGCGGATCGTCGGCCGGCTCAAGGATGGGCACTATTTCAGCGGAACCGACACCGTCAAAGTCAAGTAGGGGATGCGGCGGCGCATCCGGGCGGCGACGGAGCGTCCTCAATCAGATGTCGAATTCTGCCACGACCGGCGTATGGTCGCTGGGCCGGACCGCCCCGCGAGGACCTTTGTCGATGGTGCATCGCCGGCACCGCTGGGATACAGTCTGCGTTCCCATGATGTGATCGAGCCGCCAGCCAAGGTTCTGCCGGAAGGCATTCCCGGCGCGGTAATCCCAGAAGCTGTACTGCCCCGGCTCGGAGCAGTGCAGACGAAACAGATCGGTGAACCCCCAGGCCATCACCGCCTGCAGCGCCTCGTGGACCTCCGGACGGAAACAGACGTGACCAGCCAGCGCCTCCGGATCGTACACGTCGATCGGTTCCGGAGCGACATTCAGATCGCCCACCCACAGCAGCAGATCGGTCGGCTTGAAGCCGCTGCGGAAATACGCGCCCAGCCGGGCGAACCATTCCAGCTTGTAGCGGAACTTGTCCGAGTCGGGCAGGAAACCCTGGGGGACGTACGTGTTGACGATCGTCAATCCGTTTACGGACGCCCTCAGCAGGCGGGGCTCGTCCTTAGGCTCATCTGGAAATCCGAATTCGACCTCGCGGATCGGGTTCGGCGAGAACAACGCGACGCCGTTGTAGCTCTTCTGTCCCCTGAAGACGTATCGGTATCCGATTTCGTCGAAGGCCTCGCCCGGGAAGTCCGGGTCCTGCACCTTGGTCTCCTGGACCGCCAGCACGTCCGGGCGATTGTCCCGCAGCCAGCCGACTACGATCTCCAAGCGGGCGCGTAACGAATTGACGTTGAACGTGGCGACTTTCACGGCGCTCCCCGGCTTCTTTTCGCATCGGTTGGTTCATTATTCGACGCCTTGTCGATCGTGGCGCAGCTCTCAATGATCGCCAGAAGAGCGAGCAGAAGACTCACGGTGCTTTCGGCCCCCTGGTTGCCGTTGACTCCGCCGGCCATCAGCCCGTCGGAGCAGCCCCTGGTCTGGAAGTCGTACAGCGGGACGCGCAGGTCGTTGGCTCCGAGGAACCAATCGAAGGCCTTTCGCTGGAGGGTCAGAAAGTGGGGGTTCTTCGTCGCGTCGTACGCGGCGCGGAGCATCAGGACCGTGCCGGCCGCCTCGATCGGCTGCTGGTCGAAGACCGCGCGGGGTTTTCCGCGTTCATACCATCCCTGGCAGCCGATGAAGCTGAAATGGTCGCCGTCGAAGGTGTTGTCCAGGAGAAACTCCGCCGTCTTGCCGGCCACTCGGGCGTAGGTTTCGTTGTGGAGGCTGCGTCCGGCGGCGAAGAGCGCGTGAGGCAGGACGGCGTTGTCGTAAGTCAGGATGTCCTCGAACCACTCCCAGTCGCGCTGGCGGTTCTCCTCGTACTGCCGCACGAGGCCGTCGGCGGCCAACTCCATCTGGCGCTTGATGTCGCTGGCGCCGGGGAACTGACGCAGGTAGTCGCACATGCCCAGGATCGCGTAAGCCATCCCTCGCGGGTGTTGCTTGTGTACCTGGCCGACCGAATGGTCGAAGCAGTCTTTGGCCAGCGACAGGTGCGCAGGCAACGGCGGGCATGCCATGACGGTGCCGAGCGCCCAGAGCGTCCGTCCGAGGGCGTCATGGGCAGGTTCATCCTCCCGCCACGTCCGATGGAAATTCATGAAATTCCGGACGGACCCGTCCGGGTTCTGGGCGTGCACCAGAAAAGACAGATACGTGTCCAGCAGTCGAAGGGCATGAGGATCGGGGTACTGCGAGTAGTACTTGGCCATAGCGATCGCGCCGCGCGCGTTGTCGTCGGTGCAGTAGCCGTGGGCGCGATCGGGAATGGTGAACCTGGCGTGCTGGTACAGCCCCGTGTCGTCGGTGAGCCGCAGCAGGTGGTCCAGCGAAGGCTCCGGCGCCTCGATGCTCGAAATGGTTTCCGCCGCCGTCAATACCACTTTGGCGGTCATGTGGACCGGGACCTCGATTTCGCTGAACAGTTTCCAGTACGCCTGTCCGATCTTCGGCCAGGTCCTGGATCGACCGTAGTCGTACGCGCGCCCGCGCAGCTCATAGAACAGGCCTTCGTTTTGCAGCAGGTCGAGGATCGTCTGCGCAAGATGTTCGGAATCGCCGAAGGGGACGAGTCGCCCGCGGTTGTCGGCCAGCAGCTCCATCGCGGCCCAGTAGGGTGTGGAGACGACCGCCTTGCCGGTCCCGACCGCGAAGGCGAGTGTGCCGCTGGTCAACTGCTCGTGACTGAGGTAGGGTGTGACGTAGATGTCCGCCGCACACAGGAAGTTGTGCAGCTCCGCGTCATCCACGAACCGGTTATGAAAGATCACGTGGTCTTGCAGACGCAGGTCGCTGACGATCTGCTGGAGGCTGAATCGATATGATTCGCCTTCGTATTCCTGGACCAGAGGGTGGGTCATGCCCAGGATGATGTACGTGACGTCGGGGTGCGCCTCGACGATGCGCGGCATCGCGCGGAGCATGACTTCGATGCCCTTGTTCCGGTTCATCAGGCCGAAGGTCAGGATGGTTCGGCGACCCTCCAGGCCGAACTTGTGCTTGTAGTAGTTGCTGTCGACGAACGGCAGGTCGGGGATCCCGTGGGCGATCAGTCGGATCTTGTCGTGTCCGACGCCGTAGATGTCGGTGAGCATGTCGACGCCGCGTTCGTTCATGGTGACCACGACGTCGGAACAGTCGCACAACTCCAGCATGGATCGGCGGTAGGCCGGCTGCGGCGACTCCAGGATGGTGTGCAGCGTGGTGACCACCGGCGCCTTCATACGTTTCAGCAGCAGGCCCAGGTACGAGCCGGCCTCGCCTCCGAAGAGCCCGAATTCGTGCTGCACCGAAACCAGGTCGACGTGGCTGAAATTGATGTAGTCGGCCGCACAGATGTAGTCCCGTCGGACATTCTGGCGGATCTCGAACTTCACCGGATCGTTGTATCTCAGGACCGAATCCGATCTCATGGTCACAACGAGCGGTTCGAACTGCCCGCCGGCAGCGGCTGCCGTGTTCCTGATCAGGTCCGTGGTGAATGTTGCGATGCCGCATTTCCGCGGAGGAAAGCTCGATATGAAGACGACCTTTTTCCTCGCGTCTTTTCCCATCCGTGTCCTTCCAAACCGGTTCGCGAAGACTCTAACGAAGGACAATTGTACCACTTGATTGCGATCTTCGTCGATATGTAACCCTGATACGCCGATGCCGTCCTATGGTTCGCTCCCCTATATATGGGGCATCAGCGGGAGGCGGACCCCTTTATATTGGTGGTTGTGGCAATTCCTCATCCTGGCGCGAGCCACTGACGCGCTCGCCGCAGGCGCCTTCGGCAAGGCCTGTGACCACCCGCAGTGAACCGGCGACTGGAAAACCCTGTACAACACCGTGAAAGAGGTGATTTGTAGCCGGTCTTTTTTTGCAGAATTGGTGTTGACAAATCCGGCATCTTAGTATATAAATCCAATAGGAATAGTAGGAGATAGTCGAAATGAAACTCTCAACGCGAACCCGTTATGGCATTCGGGCCGTGATCGAGCTGGCCCAGCATGAGGGCAAACGTCCGCTTCAGCTCAAGGCGATTGCCGAACGCCAGAACATCTCGGTCAAGTACCTCGAACAACTGATGAGCTTGCTTCGTTCTTCGGGCTTTGTGCGGAGCGTCCGTGGCTCGAAGGGCGGCTATGTTCTGGCTCGTCTGCCGGAGCAGATCAAACTCAGCGAGGTTTTTCGCTGTCTCGAAGGTCCGGTCACCACCGCAGAGTGTACCCAGGACAAGGACTATTGCGAGCGCTCCGCCGACTGTGCGGCACGCGAAGTCTGGATTCAGGTCGAGGAGGCGATCCATCGCGTTCTCGATTCGATCACCCTCGCCGACCTGGTGGACAAGACGCAGACCACGACAGCCAGCTACAGTATCTGAATTCCAGGAGACCCTCATGAGCGCCGTTTTCGAAGACATCGCTGCGGCCGTCGGCTACACGCCGCTGGTCCGGCTCAACCGGCTCGATTCGGGCAGGGCCACCGTTCTGCTCAAGCTCGAATCGAAGAACCCCTGCGGCAGCGTCAAGGACCGCATCGCCAAGTACATGATCGAGGAGGCCGAGCAGGCCGGCCGGATCGGACCCGAAACGGTGATTGTCGAGCCGACCAGCGGCAACACCGGGATCGGACTGGCCTTCATCTGCGCCGCCAAGGGGATCTCCCTGACGCTGACGATGCCCGAATCGATGAGCCTGGAACGGCGAAAGCTCCTGCTGCTGCTCGGCGCCAGGATCGTCCTGACGCCCGCCCAGAAGGGGATGAGCGGCGCCATTCAGAAAGCCGAGCAACTCGTGGCGGAGAATCCCAACGCCCTGATGCTTCAGCAGTTCAAGAATCCCGCCAATCCCAAGGCGCATCGGGAGACCACCGCCAAGGAGATTTGGGTCGATACCGACGGCCGCGTCGATATACTGGTGGCCGGCGTCGGCACGGGGGGGACCTTGACCGGCTGCGCCGAGGTCCTCAAGAGCAAGAATCCGGCCCTCAAGGTGGTGGCCGTCGAGCCGGAAGGCTCGCCCGTCTTGTCGGGCGGCAAGCCCGGCCCGCACAAGATCCAGGGGATCGGCGCCGGTTTCGTGCCCGAGGTCCTGAAGGTCGAGCTGATCGACGAGGTCGTACAGGTGGCCAACGACGACGCTCTGTCCACCGCCCGGCTGTTGGCGGCCAAGGAGGGCATCCTCTCAGGCATCAGCGGCGGCGCCAATGTCTGGGCCGCGACCCACGTGGCCCGGCGCCCGGAAAACGAGGGCAAGACCGTTGTAACGTTTATCTGTGACACCGGGGAGCGGTATGTCTCGACGGAGCTATACGAAGGACTGCCTGATCCTGAGACCGCATGAGGGCCACGCAGTATCGGACAAGAAGATGGCGGGCACGAAGTTGACGGACCGCAAGCTGGCCAAGTTCGTCGAGCGGATTGTCGAGACCTATGAAGGGGACTCGGGGATCAATTTCATCGACGCGGCGAATCTGCCCGTGCGCGGACAGATTCTCGGGATCCTCGAACTGCTGTTTGAGGTGCTCTTTCCGGGCCACACCGGAAACAAGGCGGTGACCCGGTCCAACGTCCGATACGTCGTGGGGGACATCCTCAGTCAGGTGTACGCCGAGTTGGCGGACCAGGCGACACGGGCCTACCAGTACCAGTGCCGCATCCAGAAGTGCGGCCACTGCGACTGCGCGAAGATGGGGCAGAGCGTGGCGTTCGAGCTGCTCGGCGAGCTTCCGCGCATCCGCGAGATGCTCAAGGGCGACGTCCACGCCGCCTTCGACGGGGACCCGGCGGCCAAGTCGTACGAGGAGATCGTGATCAGTATCCGTGTATCACGGCTATCGCCGTCCACCGGATCGCCCACGAGCTGCACGTGCGTCAGGTCCCGCTGATCCCGCGCATCATGTCCGAGTGCGCCCACGCCAAGACGGGCATCGACATCCATCCGGGCGCACGGATCGGCCGGAACTTCTTCATCGACCACGGCACCGGCGTCGTGATCGGTGAGACGACGATCATCGGCAGCAACGTGAAGATCTACCAGGGCGCGACGCTCGGCGCGCTGAGCTTCCCGCGCGACGAACGGGGCCGCATCATCAAGGGGGGCAAGCGGCACCCGACGATCGAAG
>Ga0116182_1005979_pt1 | contig 10291 bp, 8 predicted proteins | sample AD_UKC077_MetaG_FD_89805 | JGI IMG/M metagenome (GOLD analysis project Ga0116182, IMG submission 89805) | Active sludge microbial communities of municipal wastewater-treating anaerobic digesters from USA - AD_UKC077_MetaG | ecosystem: Engineered > Bioreactor > Anaerobic > Digestate | place: USA...
GCCGTAGGCCAGGCTGATGTAGGCGTTGACCACCACACTGCCGACGATCACCTGCCAGGTCTGCGAATGCGCAACGGCCAGTAGGGCGAAACCCAGCACGCCGGTCGCCGCGCCGACCATGAGCACCGGCCGGGCGCCGAAACGGTCGATGTAGCGACCGCTGGCCGTCGCGGTGATGAACCCGGAGATCGCTCCCGGCAACAAGAACACCACACTGGCGGTCAACACGGTGGCCCCGAATCCGTAGCCGCTGGGGACGGGAGTCTGCACGATGCCCGTCAGTCCGAGGAATCCGAAGTACAGACCCATGCCGACCGACACGGTGGCGATGTTGGTCAGCAGGATCGGCCGCCGGGACAACATCGCCGTCGAGACCAGGGGATAGGGACAACGGCGCTCCCACCACCACCACAGCGCCAGTGCGGTCAGGCCCACCAGAGCGCCCCCCACTGTCCGGGGAGAGCTCCAACCCCAGGCCTTGCCCTGGGTGACGGCCAGCAACACACCGGATAGTCCGAGCGCCAGGCCGGCGGCGCCGGCCCAGTCCACCGCTCCCGTCGCCGAAGACGGCCGAAGCGGAATCACCAGTGCCGCCGCGATCAACACCAGCACCGAGAAGGCCGTGGTGAACCAAAACACCCGGTGATAGCCGGCGTCCCCGCGCATCAGCAGTCCGGTGATCACCAGGCCCATTCCGCCGCCGAAGCCCAGCACTCCGGACAGCACAGCCATCGCGCCCATCATCCGTTCGGGAGGCAGCTCCTCGCGCAGGATGGAGACGCCGATCGGATACAGCGCGAACGACGCGCCCTGCAGCACCCGGGCGACGATCAACAACGCCAGCGAGGACGTGGTGGCGGCCAGCACCGACCCGAGGAGCACGACGGCCAGCACGACCAGCAGCACGTGCTTCTTGGTGTAGAGATCGGCCAGCCGTCCGATCAGCGGCGTGGATGCCGCTGCCGCAAGCAGATTGGCGGTCACCGCCCAGCTGACGTCCACGGTGGAGACGTTGAGTTGATGGGCCATCACCCCGAGGATCGGCACCACACCGGTCTGCAGCACCGCGACGGTGAGGGCGACCACGCTGAGCGTAGCCACCAGCAGCCCGGGTGCGGGACCCTCGCTGCGCGACACCACACGATTATGTCGGCTAACCAATTGTGCGACGATGCCGGGGTGTTCGAGACCGCGACGCACTTCTTCGCCAATTGCGACGGGGCATTCCACCCCACCGAATGGGCGCTGAGCCGGTGGGGCAACGACTCGCTCAACGGACCCGCCGTGGTGGGACTGGCCGCCCGCTGCCTGGAGAGCGAATACGGCGCCGACGGATTCCTGCCGACCCGGCTGACCGCGGACCTGTTCAAAGCCGCACACCGGGTTCCCACCGAGGTGCGCACCCGACTGGTCCGGGACGGCAGGCGGATCCGCGGCTCGGAGTGCGACGTCATCCAGGACGGAGTGGTCGTCGCCCGCGCGACGATGGTGCAGTACCGCCGCTCCGCTGCGCCGCCCGGTGAGGAATGGGTGGCGGAGCAGTCCTTCACGCCGCCGCAGGGGATCAGCGGCGCGGCCTACGCCATCGGCAGTGACGACGTCGGCTGGAACTCCTCGGGTGCGGCGCACCAGAATGCCTCCCGCAAGCGGGTCTATCACCGCACCATCGAGGTGGTGGAAGGCGAGACGGTGACCCCATTCGTGCGAACCGTCGTCGCCGCCGAGGCGACCAGCATGGTGACCAACCTCGGCAGCAAAGGCATCGGTTACATCAACGGTGACCTCACCGTGGCGCTGTCGCGGCTGCCGATCGGCGAATACGTTGGGCTGCAGGCCGATTCGCACTGGTGCAATGACGGTATCTCGGTCGGCACCGCGACACTCTTCGATGACCAGGGCGCCTTCGGCACGGGCATGGTCACCGCGATCGCCAACCCGGCCGCCCAGATCGACTTCGGCGCCGGCGACATCCCTACCTCGAGAGTGTGATCGCGATGCGTCAACGAACCCTGGTCACTGCCGCCGAACTGCTGGGGCGGTTGCGCAGCGGCGAGCGTCCGGCCATCCTCGACGTGCGCTGGCGACTCGACCGGCCGGACGGACGGGCCGACTATCGCGACGGGCACATTCCCGGCGCGGTCTACGTCTGTCTCGACGACGAACTCAGCGACCACTCGGTGACCGGCCGGGGCCGTCACCCGTTGCCGTCCGGTGCTGATCTGCAGGCCGCCGCGCGCCGATGGGGGATCGGCGCCGGGCAACCGGTCATCGTCTACGACGACTGGAACCGTGCCGGTTCGTCCCGCGCCTGGTGGGTGCTGACCGCTGCCGGACTACCGGACGTCCGTATCCTCGACGGGGGTCTGTCGGCCTGGCGGGAGGCCGGGGGAGAACTGGACACCGGCGATGTGCAGCCCCGACCGGGCGATGTGACCGTTGCCCACGCCGATCTCCACAACGGGGCCCGGGCGACGCTGACGGCCGACGACGTCGCCGCCGGAGCAGTGGGCACACTGCTCGACGCCCGCGCCCCGGAGCGATTTCGTGGCGAGACCGAACCGGTCGATCCGGTCGCCGGACACATCCCCGGGGCCGAGAACCTGCCCAGCACGTCGCTGCTCACCGACGGCGGGGAGTTCCTCGACGACGACGCTTTGCGTTCCCGCTTCTCCGGTCTCGCCGGCGAGGTCGGCGTCTACTGCGGATCCGGCGTCACGGCTGCGGTCGTGCTCGCCGCGCTCAGTGCTGCCGGAATCGGCGGGGCGCTGTTCCCGGGATCGTGGTCGCAGTGGAGTTCCGAACCCGGGCGCCCGGTGAGCCGGGGCGATTAGCCGGTGGGCCGATATGCTCCCCCGATGGCTAAGACAAGGGCGCTCGGGCATATCGGCGGACTGGCCGTCGCCCTCGGTATCGGCGCTGCGGTGGCCACCGGTTTCGCGGCACAAGCTTCTGCAGACGCCTCACCCGAAGGCGCTGCATCGGCAGGTCGCGGTGCAGTTGCCGTCAAGAACGTCTCGCGCCCGGCGTCCTCCCACAGCGCCAAGCGTTCCGTCGCGGCCGCACGCCGGCCCGCCCCGGCCGCCGCTTCCGCCGTCACCCGCAACCCTCGGGGGCCCTTGCGCTCGGTCGCCGCGCCCACCCTCAGCGCACCGCTCCAGCCGGCGCCGCTGACGACACCCGTGACGACGCCGGTGGCGTCCACCGCCGCGGCACAGATCACCCCGTCGGATATCTGGTCGTCGCTGATGACACGACTGGCCGGCATCTTCGGCTGGGATCCGCGCGGACGGTTGCAGACCGTCTACAAGGGAACGCATTTCACCATCCCCAACAACTTCGGCTTCTTCATCCAGAAGGTCTCCGGCAGCGCCACTTTCACTCCCAACACGACCTACGATCTCGGCGACTCCGACCAGTACGACTGGAACAAACTGACCGGCATCGCCTTCACCCCCCTTGAGCCGGACCGGGATTCGGCGATGGTGGGCTGGCGGTACAACCTCGTCGCTCAGGTCTTCGAGATCGCGCCGTTCTACAACGTGAACAAGGTGCGGATCCTGCCGAACGAGAATCCGTTATCACCCGGCTACGAGGTGATCCAGGTGCCCGCCGATCAGACGTTCACCTACACCGTCGACTACACCGGCGTGACGATCAGCTATGGCGGACGGACGGTGTTCAAGCCGTACCCGGAAGGCCTGACGCCGAACGTCTGGACTGCAGCACGGGTCAGTGGCTGGTTCGGCGGCAACGAGGCCGCCCCCCGGACGGTGTCGTACTACCTCAAGCTCGACTAAGGGCTCTAGGTCCGCTTGCGAGATTCGGCTCTGACCCGTCGCATCAGCACGGGGAGACCCTCGTCGGTCGCGATGGACTGCAGTACCGTCCGCCACACCTGCGCCATGCTGGCGAACGGATCCTCCGAACGAGCATCGGAAAGCAGCCGGCAACCGACCAGCGCGGCGAAAAGGGTGTACGCGGGCTCCTTGGCAGTGACATCCGCCCGGATGTGGCCGTCCCGAATTCCGCCGCGGATGCAGGTGGCGAACACCACCTCGGTGTCGGCGAAACTGGTGGCCCCGGCTTCGCTGATCTGGCGCACGGCCTGCCGGAGTTGGTACCCGACCCGGACGACCGGGTCGTTCTCGGTGATAGCGATGAATCGGAACGTCGCGGCGATGAGGTTTAGCATCGCCGGTTCGTCGGACGCCCAGATCGGGGCCATCTCCGCGGCGATCCCCGCGTTGGCCTGCTCGATGACGGCGTCGGCAAGCGACGACTTGGTGGGGAAGTAGTAGTAGCAGGTTCCGCCACTCGTCTTGGCACGCGCCACCACGTCGGTCATGTCGGTGTCGCCGTAGCCGACCTCACCGAAGAGCTCGACCGCGGCACGGATGATCGACTGGCGAGTCGCCTCGGCGCGTGCCTGTCTCTGTATCGCCATCGGTGACGAGTTTAAGCCCTCTCAGAGTCGGATAGTTCCGGTGATCAGCAATTCGACGGCCACCACCGCGCCGAGCAGGATGATGCCGAACAGCGCGAGTTCAGGGGGAGTGAACACCCGCAGTCCCTGCTCGCGGCGGGCCTTGGCGTAGAGCAGCGCCGCGGGTGCGTAGAGCAGACAGGACAACAGCAGATGCTTGGGCCCGGCGGCGTAAACCAGGAAGGCGGTGTAGACCACCGCCAGCACCGCGACGATCCGGTCGGTGCGCAGCGCCCGGTCGTCACCGTCATAGGTCTCCCGCCGGATGGTCAACTTCAGCGCATACCCGGCGGCCAGCAGATAGGGGATCACCGCGAGCGCCGCGGTCAGATCGAGGATGAAATCCAGTGCGTTTGCGACGAAGAGAAGCAGGATGAGCAGGCCCTGGACATAGAGGCTCACCAGGAGCAGCGCCGATGACGGCGTGCCCTTGACATTGATCTTCGTCAGGAACCTGGGCATGTCACCGGTGCTGGCAGGGACGTAGAGCACCTCGCAGGCCATCAGCGTCCAGGCCAGGTAGGCGCCCAGGACCGAGATGACGACGCCGACCTTGATGAAGATCTCGCCCCAGTTGCCGACCATCGACTCGAACACCGTCGCCGTCGACGGTGGTGTCGCGGCCTTCAGATCGGCCTGCGGCATGGCGCCGTAGGAGACCATCGTGACGAGCACGAACACCGAAAGCACCGAGAGGAAGCCGAGTACGGTCGCCTTGCCGATGTCGGAGCGCTTGCGCGCATACCGGGAGTACACGCTGGCGCCTTCGATACCGAGGAAGACGAACACCGTGATCAACATGGTGCCCTTGGCCTGGGCGAAGATCGCGGCGAAGGAGTGGTCCGAGCCGCCCCAGAAGTTGTCCGCGAAGACACCGGTCTTGAAGAAGATGATGCCGACGACGATGAACACCACGATCGGGACCATCTTCGCGACGGTGACGATGCGGTTGATGGCGGCGGCCGAATGGACGCCGCGCAGCACCAGGAAGTGGAAGACCCACACCCCGATGCTGGACAGTCCGATCGCCAGCAGGGTCTCGCCCTGGCCCAATGCCGGGAAGACCGCGCCGAGGGTGGACATGGCGAGCACCCAGTAGGAGGCCGTGCCGGCGACGGCGGACGCCCAGTATCCGAACGCGGCGTTGAAGCCGACGTAGTCACCGAAGCCGGCCTTGGCGTAGGCGAAGATGCCGGCGTTGAGATCAGGTTTGCGCACCGCCAGCGACCGGAAGACCAACGCCAGCATGAACATTCCGCTGCCGGCGATGGCCCAGGCGATCAGCGCACCGAGAGCCCCGGCTTCGGTGGCGAACCGGCGGGGGAGCACGAACACTCCCGAGCCCACGATCGACCCGACCACCATCGCGGTCAGGGTCCCGACGCTGACCTTCTTGTCGGCGGCGACCTCTGCGGACTCGGAGGTGGTCACGAGCCGGGGCGGATTGCTGACATCGGATGCTCCAGACGGTCGTAGGTGCCTGCCTCATCGGGCGCCATCAATCTAGGACCGGGAGAAAAGCCGTGCGGATCGTTTGGGCATTTTCCCGATTTAAATGACGCCTTTTCACTAGCCTCGCCGATATACGACGACGGAGGAGGGACATGTCGGAGATCGACGTAGCGGCAACACCGGCGCAGGCCGAGAAACCCCAGGCTGGTCTCGGCCTGGCCGCACTGACCGCGATCGTGGTCGGATCCATGATCGGCAGTGGCATCTTCGCTCTGCCCTCGCAGATGGCGGGCAGTGCCGCACCCGGACCGCTGCTGATCGGCTGGGCGATCACCGGCGTCGGCATGCTGACACTGGCGTTCGTGTTCCAGACCCTGGCGCAGCGCAAACCTGACGTCGACGGCGGCGTGTACGGCTACGCCAAGGCCGGGTTCGGCAACTACATCGGCTTCACGTCGGCATTCGGCTACTGGGCATCGGCCTGGATGGGCAACGTCGCCTACCTGGTGCTGCTGTTCGCCACCCTGGGAACCTTCTTCCCGGCGTTCGAGGGCGGAGCGACGCCGCCGGCGATCATCGGCGCCTCGATCCTGCTGTGGGTCGTCCACTTCATGACCCTGCGCGGTGTGCAGACCGCCGCCTTCGTCAACACCGTCGTCACCATCGCCAAGGTCGTGCCGATCCTGACGTTCATCGCCATCGCAGCCGTCGGCTTCAAGGCCGGCCTGTTCAGCGCCGACTTCTGGGGCAAGGCCACCGAGATCGACGGTGAACCGCTGGGCGACACCATGCATCAGGTCAAGAACATGATGCTGGTCACGGTGTGGGTGTTCATCGGAATCGAAGGCGCCGCAGTGTATTCCAAGCGCGCCGCCAAGCGTTCCGATGTCGGACGCGCCACCGTGTTCGGCTTCGTCGGCGTGCTCGCCCTGCTGCTGCTGGTGAACTTCCTGTCCTTCGGCCTGATGGCGCAGGCCAAGCTGGCGGACCTTCCCGATCCCTCGATGGCAGGGCTGATGAAGCAGCAGGTCGGCAGCTGGGGAGCGACCTTCATCTCGGTGGGCCTGATCGTCTCGCTGCTCGGCGCGCTGATCGCCTGGGTGATGCTGTGCGCCGAGATCATGCAGGTGCCCGCACTCGATCACGTCATGCCGGCGTTCCTGGGCAAGGAGAACGCCCACCATTCACCGGCCGGCGCACTCTGGCTGACCAACGGTTGCATCCAGGCGATGCTGATCTGGACGCTGTTCAACGAGAGCACCTATCTGAGCCTGGTGCTGCTGGCCACGTCGCTGATCCTGCTGCCGTACCTGTGGTCGGCGGCCTATCAGGTGCTGCTCGCGGTTCGAGGGGAGACCTACCAGAGCGGTCAAGGACGCACCAAGGACCTCATCGTCGGCGCCATCGCGCTGGTCTATGCGGTCTGGCTGGTCTACGCCGGCGGTGTCGAGTACCTGCTGACCGGTGCGCTGTTCTACTTCCTCGGCACGGTGCTGTTCGTATGGGCCCGCAGGGAGAAGAAGCTGCCGGTGTTCACCAGCGCGGAATGGGCGATCTTCGCAGTGGTCACGGTGGCCGCCGGGTATGCGGTTTGGCAGATCTACACCGGCGATCTGTCCGTCGGCTGAGTAACGAGTTCAAGGATCAGGGAGAGGAATCCATGTCTGACAACACACCGCAGGTCGGCGTCTGGTCGGAGGTCGGCAAGCTGCGTCGGGTGATGGTGTGCCCGCCGGGGCTGGCCCACGACCGGCTCACGCCCGAATCGGCTGACGAACTGCTCTATGACGACGTGCTGTGGACGCAACAGGCCCGCCGCGACCACTTCGACTTCGTCACCAAGATGGAGGACCGCGGCGTCGAGGTGCTCGACCTCGGTGATCTGCTCGCCGATGTGGTGGCCGACAAGAAGGCCCGCGACTGGCTGCTCGACCGCAAGATCACCGACGACCAGGTGGGCGCGGGCGTGGCCAAGGAGGTCCGGCCCTGGCTCGACGAGATGCCGGCTGCCAACCTGGCCGAGTTGCTGATCGGCGGCATCCCGTTCCACGAGGTGCCCAAGGAGATCGCGGGCCCGTTCACCGAGGCGTTCGGCGAGATGAGCCACACCGGTTTCGTCATCAAGCCACTGCCCAACACCCAGTTCATGCGGGACAACTCGTCATGGATCTTCCAGGGCGTCACGCTCAACCCGATGTACTGGCCGGCCCGTCGGCAGGAGACGCTGCTGACCACCGCGGTGTACAAGTTCCACAAGGCGTTCGCCGGTGCGGAGTACAGCGTCTGGCTCGGCGACCCCGAGGGCGAACCGCACGACTACGGCGCGATGACGCTGGAGGGCGGCGATGTCATGCCGATCGGCAAGGGCACCGTGCTCATCGGCATGGGGGAGCGGTCCTCCCGCCAGGCCATCGCCGGGGTCGCCCAGAACCTGTTCAAAGCCGGTGCGGCCGAGCGGGTCATCATCGCGGTTCTGCCCCGCAGTCGCGCGGCCATGCATCTCGACACCGTCTTCACGTTCTGCAACACCGACGTGCTGACCGCGTTCGCGCCGGTGATCGACAACGCCAGGGCAATCAGCCTGCGCCCGGACGAGAAGGCGCCCGCCGGCATGCGCGTCGAGGTCGAGAACAAGGGCCTGGTCGAGGTCGTCGGCGACGCGCTCGGAGTGAACTTCACGGTCGTCGAGACGGCTGGTGACGTCTACGGCATTCAGCGCGAGCAGTGGAACGATGCCAACAACGTCGTGGCGCTGGAACCCGGCGTGGTCGTCGGCTACGACCGCAACACCCTGACCAACACCGCGCTGCGCAAGGCCGGCATCGAGGTCATCACCATCGACGCGGGCGAACTCGGCCGCGGTCGCGGCGGCGGCCGTTGCATGACCTGCCCGATCCTGCGCGACCCTGCCTACTGATCCGAAATCGAGGAGAACACACATGCCTTTCAACCTGCAGAACCGCGACCTTCTCAGCCTTGTCCACCACAGCGAGCGCGACCTGATCTACTTGCTCGATCTGGCCCGGGATCTCAAGCGCGCCAAGTACTCCGGCGGTCACCGCGACAGCCTCAAGGGCAAGAACATCGCGCTGATCTTCGAGAAGACCTCCACCCGCACCCGGTGCGCGTTCGAGGTCGCGGCCTACGACGAGGGTGCGCACGTCACCTACATCGACCCGAGTTCCTCGCAGATCGGGCACAAGGAGTCGATGAAGGACACCGCCCGGGTGCTAGGCCGGATGTACGACGCGATCGAGTACCGCGGCGCCGGCCAGGAGATCGTCGACGAGTTGGCCAAATACGCCGGTGTTCCGGTGTTCAACGGCCTCACCGACGAGTACCACCCGACCCAGATGCTGGCCGACGTGCTCACCATGACCGAGCACTGTTCCAAGCCGCTGCACGAGATCAAGTACGTGTTCGTCGGGGACGGGCGCAACAACATGGGCAACTCGCTGCTGCTGGTCGGCGCGAAGCTGGGTATGGACGTCCGGATCCTGGCGCCCAAGGAACTGCAGCCCGACAAGGAACTGGTGACGATGTGCGAGGGCTTCGCCAAGGAGTCCGGCGCGCGGATCATGATCACCGACGACGTGAAGAAGGCCGTCAAGGGTGTGGACTTCATCCACACCGACGTCTGGGTGTCGATGGGAGAGCCGATCGAGTCGTGGGGCGAGCGCATCAAACTGCTGATGCCCTACCAGGTGAACGCGAAACTGATGGCGGCCGCCGAGAATCCGCGGGTGCGCTTCATGCACTGCCTGCCGGCGTTCCACAACTCCGAGACCAAGGTCGGCGCTCAGATCGCGGCGCAGTACCCGGAGCTGAAGAACGGCATCGAGGTCACCGACGACGTGTTCGAGAGCCCGGCGAACATCTGCTTCGAGCAGGCCGAGAACCGGATGCACACCATCAAAGCCGTCCTGGTCTCGTCGCTCGCATGAGAATCGTTGTCGCATTGGGGGGTAACGCGCTGCTGCAGCGCGGGCAGCCGATGACGGCGGAGAACCAGCGGGCCAACATCCGGCTGGCGGCCGAGCGGATCGCGAAGGTGGCGCCCGGCAACGAGATCGTCATCGCACACGGCAACGGACCCCAGGTGGGTCTGCTGGCGCTGCAGAGCGCGGCCTACACCGAGGTCGATCCGTATCCGCTCGACGTTCTCGGCGCACAGACCGAGGCGATGATCGGGTACGTCATCGAGCAGGAGTTGGGCAACATCCTGCCGTTCGAGCAGCCGTTCGCCACGCTGCTGACGATGATCGAGGTCGACCCGAAGGACCCGGCCTTCCAGAACCCGACCAAGCCGATCGGTCCGGTCTACGACAAGGAGACCGCGGAGAAACTGGCCGCCGA
>Ga0116182_1005994_pt1 | contig 10275 bp, 9 predicted proteins | sample AD_UKC077_MetaG_FD_89805 | JGI IMG/M metagenome (GOLD analysis project Ga0116182, IMG submission 89805) | Active sludge microbial communities of municipal wastewater-treating anaerobic digesters from USA - AD_UKC077_MetaG | ecosystem: Engineered > Bioreactor > Anaerobic > Digestate | place: USA...
AGACCCTTCACGAATCCGCAAGGGTCATCCTTCATATCAGCGGGTATTGAAAATTCACCTGTAAATATCATTCAAAAATCTGAGTCGCGAAATAATCATCAAGAGTTTCCGCTCTGCGGATAAGTTTTACACTTCCGTCTTCTTTAAGAAGAAGCTCGGCTGAACGGAGCTTTCCGTTATAATTGAAACCCATTGCATGGCCATGAGCTCCGGCGTCATGGATAACTATGAAATCACCGTTTTCAATTTCAGGAAGTTCACGGTCTATAGCGAATTTATCATTATTTTCGCAAAGCGACCCGACCACATCATATATTCTGTCACGAAGCTTATTTTCTTTTCCAAGAACAGTTATGTGATGATATGCGCCGTAAAGAGCAGGTCTCATCAAATTCGCCATACAGGCATCAACACCTATATAATTCTTATATATTTCCTTTTTATGAATAGCCTTAGTAACAAGATAACCGAAAGGTCCTGTTACCATTCTTCCGCATTCCATATAAAGCTTTGGATGCTTCAATCCGTTTTTGCAGATTATTTCATCAAATTCAAGACGGATTCCTTCCGCTACTTTTTCAACATCAACTTCCTTCTGCTCAGGCTTGTAAGGTATTCCTATTCCCCCGCCGATGTTTATGAAATCCAGATCTATATCCAGTTCTCTTTTCAGTTCTACGGCTATTTCAAAAAGCATTTTCGCCGTATCGACGAAATATTTATAATGAAGCTCATTAGAAGCTACCATTGTATGAAGACCGAATCTTTTTACGCCTTTTTTCTTTATCTCAGCATATGCCTCAAAAAGCTGCTTCTTAGTCAGACCGTATTTTGCATCCTCAGGCTTTCCGATGATGGCATTTCCGCCTTTTAGCGGACCCGGATTAAATCTGAAACTCAAAAGCTCAGGCAAACCTAAGCCGTCTTCAAGATATTTGATATGTGTAATGTCATCAAGATTTATAATCGCACCCAGCTCTTTAGCCTTGGCAAATTCTTCAATCGGAGTATTGTTCGAACTGAACATTATATCTTCACCGGTGATGCCGGCTTTTTCTGAAAGAATGAGTTCGGCAAGGGAACTCGCATCAGATCCGAAACCTTCTTCTTTGAGAAGTTTCATAAGATGATAGTTAGGGCAGGCTTTTACTGCAAAATATTCCTTAAACCCTTCAAAAATTGAAAAGGCTTTGTTTAAACGTTTCGCATTCTCGCGTATTGCTTTTTCATCATAAATATGAAAAGGAGTCGGAAACTTTTCCGCAATTTTAACTATCTGTTCTTTTGAAAAAGGTATATTTTTCATTGTAAACTCCGTTATGAATAACAAAATGAGAAACACCTAACAAATGCAATTTTTTTTCTCAATATATTTGACATTATCGAATTATGCTCAATAAATTCAAGTACTTATCTTTTCCTCTGCATTTCAATGAATTAAATTAATCACCGGAGACTTCATGAAGGAATCAGAAAGAAGCTCGATCGCTTTAAGAATAACCTATATCGGGCTTGCGATTAACATCATACTTTCTATTTTTAAACTTTTTGCCGGAATATTCGGGAACAGTAACGCCATGGTAGCGGACGCCGTGCATTCTATTTCCGATTTTGCTACTGACATAGTTGTAATCGCCAGCTTTTATTTCTTTGTCAGCAAACCCGGCGACGAAGACCATTCATACGGACACGGAAAATTTGAAACTTTCGCAACATTCCTGATAGGAGCCGCGCTTTTTGCAGTTGGTGCAGGAATATTTTTTAACGGTGCAAAATCAGTTTACTATGCTTACCAAGGAATGCATATTGAATCACCAGGGAAAATTGCTCTCATCGCCGCGTTCGTTTCCATAATATTCAAAGAAGCATTATACCGCGTTACAGCCTCGGCAGGCAAGAAAATCAATAGCGATGCTGTAATCGCAAACGCCTGGCATCACCGGTCTGACGCATTTTCTTCAATAGGTACTGCTGCCGGAATTGGCGGAGCTATTTTTCTCGGTGAAAAATTCAGAATACTTGATCCGCTTGCCGGAATAATAGTCAGCTTTTTCATCGTAAAAGTCGCAATCGGAATAAGTTTTCAGGCTGTCAACGAACTGCTCGAGAAATCACTGCCGAAAAAAATGGTCGGAGAAATTAGATGCGACATCTGCGCTATTTCCGGAGTTAAAGATCTCCATAATCTCAAAACACGCAAAATAGGAAACTCTATTGCAATAGATGCTCATATTCTTGTTGATCCGAAACTCAGTGTCACGGAAGGTCACGATATTTCTATGAATATTGAAAACTGTCTTGCGGAAAAATACGGCTCAGGTATATTCGTTTCGATTCATGTCGAACCGTTCGATCATTGAAGAGAGGATATCATAATGAAATATTTATTATCAGTTCTGACCATCATCCTTTCTCTTCAATTAAACGCACAGAATTGGAATCTTCCGAAAAATTATATGCCTATCGGAATTAATGCAGGCGGCGGAGGAAGCGGCGGAGTCTTCGGAGGTGAATTAAGTTTTGTACATACAGGAGATGACTTCGGCTACGGCTTTTTTGTTGATGTTCTCGCAAATAAAAACGGCAGCCGTATATTCGCCGGACCTGAAATTTTTATTCCAAGCAACAATTCGAGCATGATAATAGGTCTCGAAGCCGGCGGAGTGACAAACACCAGAACAAACAAATCGGGATTCATGCTGGGATTATTCATTCCATATTATGTCATTCCATATTTCAGATTTTTCAATTTAGGCGGTGAAAGTTTCGCTGAAGCCGGTGTTCTATTTAAATTTCCCATACCTATCACAGATTGACAATTATTATATTGAAACCCGCTATAATACTATTGACGGCTGAATTCTAGCCAGACATATTTTTAAAAATAGTAATCACTTATTTTCACTCAAAGCTGTCCGGCAAAATACAAGGAAAATTACATGAAACTGTTTTTTACATCCTTTTTGTTTTTTCTTTCTTTTCATCTAAATGGACAATGGTTCAATCTTCCGAAAAATTATATGCCGATTGGACTCAATACCGGCGGCGGCGGTAACGGCGGAGTCATCGGAGGAGAATTGAGCTTTCTCCACTTTGATGACGAAATCGGTTATGGATTATTTTTTGATGCTGTTAAGAATAAAAACGGTACCCGTATATTCGCAGGACCTGAGTTTTTAGCCCTCTATAAATCAAAATTCATTATCGGACTTGAAGCCGGAGCAGTAAGAAACACCAGAAGATAAGAAATTTGTTGCAAACTCAAAAGGTGTTCAATTTGAAATTAACAAGCACGATTACGAACTTATTCCTCCGGGACGTCAGGCAAAAATTCGATTGAAAATTACGCCAATAGCATTCAATCCCACTAACTCAAAAGATATCCGTGGCAATGAGTTAATTTTTGAGTATGACGACCCGGTTACATTAAATGTTCCCGCAAAAGCAAAAATTACAAAATTTAAACCGTTAACCAATCAGGTTGAAATTTTTCTCGAAAGAGGCGGAACACTTCACAATCTCTATATTGGACACGCTTATCCAACTCCTGATGTGGATAATCCAGAAAATGAAATTGTTGAGTGCGCAAATTCTCAGATAATATCAAATCTCACTCAAACTTATTCTACCGGAGACTATTTAACCATCTTTACAGATGGAAAAGGGCTTGGGGATGTAATCAACCTACCATCCATCGATATTTTCGATTGCTCACTCTTTGCTCTTCGAGGCGGAATTCTTGAAATAAAAGAACTCAAAGGATGGAAATTAGGCACTAACCGTGATGATCCTGATTTTGGATATCAGGATGTTATTCTTTACGGTCTTGGCAATCATCTTTCTCAAAAGTCACTGGCTTTAAAGAAATACTTAGTAGAAATAAATTCTATTTTCAGAGAAAATTACGACAGGACAAATGGACTTCCGAAATTTAAATATGCATCCGGCATATGGAAACTGCAACCCGGAGTAGCACCGTTTGAAGCATTCCCTGCTAATTTATCGGGAGATCCGGTCAGCGAAGCTCTTGAAGATATGACTGATGAAGATTACACGAATGCTCTAAATACAAACACTGACTACATAAAGATTCCTGCGGACATTAGTTCCTATATTATCTTTAAAGGAGAAGGCGAGGATACAATTGAAGAGAAAACTGATCCTATAGATTCATCAATCGACTACTATTTATCTACTCCTGATTATGAATATGTATATAACGACGAGTATTTTTCAATTAAGCTGAATGACTACAAAACAATGATTAACGCAGACGCATCAGCACGTATTCTGAATTTTATTACAACAAAAGATTACTCATTATGCTATGCTTTTTACTTGGATAATCTTAATAGAATTACCTTTTACATGAATCAACAGGACTCCTTTCCAAGAGGAAATCCGCTTCCCGACATTGACATAGAAAACATTTTTTCAAACGGCGATTTGCCTATTTATATTTTAAGGCCAAGATATACTTATTCATTGTTTAATTGGAACTTTACTTATAGTTCATTCAAAACATATACACCAACAGGTCCAGTACTGACCCCAAATTTTGCATCGAAATATCCTGTTCCAAAATTTACCGACAGCGTAATACATAGAAAAAAAGAACCGTCACCATCAGCCACTTACGTAGATACAAATTCTACAAGTGATTTTTACGAAGATTCTGTATGGTAAGTTAATTAAATTTATTTAACATTATATTTACTCAAGCAAATATAATGTTAAATAAAACTCACTGTATTATTTAACATTATTGCAATGCCAATTGCGCAAGTCAAATTATGTAAGCAGAAATAATTTCTTTATGCACAAATCATATATTTAAAATGAAAGAACTATAACAATTACAAGACAAACCTGTGAACCATCTGATTCAATATTTCCGCCTGACGGGTAAGCTCTTCAACCATACTTGAAAGATCAACAGCACTTGCACCAAGTGACTGACTCAACTCATTCATCACCTGAATATTTTCACTCATTTCATTAGTTGCATTTTTCTGCTCTTCAGCTGCAGTCTCAACTTTGTCTGCAGAAGAATTCACCTGGTCAGCTGTATTTTTTATTATTGATGACATTTCAGACTGATTGTCAATTTTTTCCATTATAAATTTTGCAGAAACATTCATAGAACTTACCTGTGAATTTATTTCTCGGAAACTTAGCGAGGCCGAGTCAAATTCAATTGCACCATTTTCCACAGCCTGGATAGACTCTGATACCAGGCGTTTTATTTCATTAACGCTCTCGGATGTTCTTTCTGCCAGTTTGGATATTTCTTCTGCAACAACCGCAAATCCTTTACCCTGCTCGCCCGCTCTTGCCGCTTCTATCGAAGCATTTAGAGACAGAAGATTAGTCTGTTCAGAAATTTCAGTTATTATTTTTACAATTTCTCCAATACGATCAGAACGGTTTTTTATATCATTTATAGCATCAGTAGCTTTTATAATTGCACTTTCCCCTTTCTGCGAATTCTGAGCAGAAGTCATAGCTTTCTCTTGAAGAAGAACCATATTCTCACGAACGTGTTCCATCGATTCTAACATTTGGAAAGTAATCTCAAGATTACGCTGAATATTCTGTTTTTGCTCTGCTATGATTGCTACCACATTCTCGGCAGCACCTGATAGCTGTTCAATACTTGCTGCGGCTTCTTCAGCAGATGCAGCCTGTTCTCCAGCTGCAGCATTCAGAGACTTAGAATGCGCAGCAAGTTTGACCGCATGCTGATTAGTTTCAATTGAAGTTGTTTTAATTCCGGATATCAGATTTCTGAAACTATTAAGCATTTCCCTAATTGAATTTCTAAATTTACCCATCTCATCTGAACTGTCACCGGTCAAACTTCCCGTCAAATCGCCTTTCTCCATATTTTCAGTGATTTTCTGCAACTCAAGAAGTGGAGCCAGAAGCCGTTTATTTACAAAAACAGGCATACTTCCGAGAAGAATTAAACCTATTAGAATCGTGCCGAGAATTACCAGCATATGTATTCGTTCTTTAATCTCAATTTTTTGTCCAAATATCTTACGGGTATTTTCAATAAGATCATTCATTTTCTGAGACGGATCAGACGAAATCTTATCAGAATCAGAATTACCGCTTTTTAAAGTAGATTTAAACGCAGACATCATATACGAAATACCGCCCAAGGACGATTTGAGTAAATCAGCAGCAGAACCTTCATCTCCGGACTTTTCTGCATAATTTTTAATTGTGATAATTTTAGATCTCAGGTTTTGAGAATTTGCTCGAAGCTGCTGCATCGCTGCTTGAGGATTTCCGTTTTTTGACGTCATCTCTTTAGATAAATATTCAACTGAATTTGTAAAAGAATCAGCATCAACATCATCCAGAGCTTTCTTCATTGCGCTTTTATCCGACAGGTGTGATACCGCAGCATCAACTCCTGTACGCATTTTTGAAAGTGCATCACCGGATAAAGCGGCTATTTCTTCAAGATTTGATTCTCCACTTTTTGTTTTCGCATAAGCATTTTCATATTTTTGATATATCAGCGAGTAATCAGAATTTATAGTTTCAAGCAATAAACACGTTTCATCCGGAAAACTAAATTCTTTTTTTATTTTTGAATAAATCTGTTTATATTCTTCGTTTATCTTATCTCGTTCGGAAATAATACCTGACTCGATTTCTACGGCTGTAGATCTTGAGGTAGAAGGACTGACGACTTTTGCCCAGTCTTCTGATATTTTTACATATGATATTTCAAGCGCTCTAAGAGAGTTCACAAGTCTTGTCATAGAGTCCGAATCATGGCGAACCTGATAGAAAGTAAATGAAAGAATCGCGGCAGCAGAAATTAGATAAACAATTCCTATTACGACAGCTATCACGAATATTTTGCGTATTGAAATTGTTTTTTTCATATGTCCCGCTCTTAAGTTCAGAATATGCAATTTATTAAATTATGGATAATTAAACAATCGGAAAATATCCAGCAATGTTATAACTCTTTTTATTATCGGCTTTTTTCTTGATTATATGAACTATTTCAATAGATACCTCATAAAATAAATAACCACATACAACCCAATACTAACATCATAATTTAGATTGCTCCTTTTTCAATTATTAGATTACTAATCTGTATTGTGCTAGTATTCACCTGACAGTCCACTCAAAATAAAGGCGGTCAAAGTTTCTCTGAGATTTAAAATGATTTTACCACAAATAATTCTAAGGAGAGAAAACCATAACCACCAACACCAATGTACAAACCAAAGCTGCAAGAAGAAAGCTAAATTTGCTCGAACTTGCCGGAGAACCGAAAAATGTCAGTAAAGCCTGCAAAATTATGGGCTATTCACGGCAACATTTTTATAAAATCAGAATAGATTTTCAAACCTATGGCGCACAGAAACTGCTCGACAAACTCCCCGGAGCAACAGGTCCTCATCCGAATAGAGCTTCAGATGAAATTGAAAAAACTATCATGGATTATTGTCTCATCCATCCTACTCATGGCTGTCTTAAAGTGGCTCAACAGCTTAATCTTCAGGATATCCATGTGAGTTCCGGCGGTGTAAGAGGAGTATGGCAGCGCAACAAGCTGACATCAAAATATCAGCGATTGATGCGTCTTGAACAGTATCACAGAGAAACAAATATTGAACTCAGCAAAAAGCACGTTAGGCTTCTCGAAAGATTTAATCCCGAATTCAGAGAACGCCATATTCAGGCTGATTTTACAGGGGATTTAGCGGCTATGGGCACTTTCATGGTCGGAACTCTCAATGGCATCGGCAGAATTTATCTTCAGACTGTTATCGATTGTCACTGCCGTCATGCATGGGGACGCTATACACTTCAAAAGTTCAGGTAACTGCAGCACAAACTCTCAACAACGATATTCTTCCATTTTTTGAAAGTCACAATATTAAAGTCAAAACTATTCTTACCGATAATGGACGTGAGTATTGCGGAAGAGAAGATCAGCATTCGTTTGAATTGTTTCTTCAGCTTGAAGAAATTGAACACAGAACAACAAAAGTCCGCAGACCTCAGAGCAACGGTTTTGCCGAAAGATTTCACCGCACTTTTCTTGATGAGCATTTTAGAATTACCGGCAGATCAAAGTTTTACGAATCGATTGATGAGATGTAAACTGACCTTGATTTTTATCTTTATCATTACAATAATGAGCGGGCGCATCAAGGCAGAAACATGAACGGCAGAACGCCTTACCAGTATTTTATGGACGGAATTAAAATTGATGATAACGATATAAATTCAGCTGCTTAATTTTAGATTTCAAAGAAATGTGTTAGGCGGATACCATCATTGTACAACTAATCGGTGTTTCATATAACATTATATGATTTAGTCACATATTTCCCCTTGAGAATAGTATTTATTAGTATTTCATTTTATTAAATTTATTAGATTTTAATCATTTCTAGTTTTCAAATCCGTGTTATAATAATACTCTTCGTGATTTCCCATTTTGACATTATGCAATTCACGAATGAGTTATCATAAAAATACTCAAAACATTGAATATTAATTACGAACTTATATAAACTATTAATATATTATAAAAACATTTTAATAACTATAATCCTATAGAGACAGAATCTCGATAACCTGTTCTGATCCGGCTTTACATCGTATTTTTTGACTTGTATACTAACAATTAGCTCGTTTCTTCTTAAAATAATACTATATTTTACTTAAAATCGCCATTCTATATGATACAGTTCATTTCCTGAATCTTTATGAATTGCACTTTTATAATACAATAATTTCCTTGCAAAAAGATATTAAAAGACAATCATGTCCGCTTATCAGGAGGCATTATGCCGAATGGAAACCGAATGGAGGGATTTATGAGCATCTTTAAAAAATCGTCAAAACTTGAAAATGTCTGCTATGACATCAGAGGAAAAATTGTCGATGAAGCCGCCCGTCTTGAAGAAGAAGGACATCAAATTCTGAAACTCAACACAGGTAATCCTGCCCCTTTCGGTTTAAAAGCTCCTGATGAGATATTAAAGGACATGATTCTTAATCTGCCTAATACTCAAGGCTATAGTGATTCAAAAGGATTGTTCAGCGCCCGCAAAGCTGTCATGCAGTATTATCAGCAGAAAGGCATTAAAGACGTTGATATAAACGACATATATCTTGGAAACGGTGCAAGTGAACTTATTCAGATGTCAATGAACGGACTCCTGAACAGCGGAGATGAGATTTTAATTCCGGCTCCGGACTATCCGCTTTGGACTGCTTCAGTAAATCTTTCAAGCGGACATGCTGTTCATTATCTCTGCGATGAGGAATCCGGATGGCTGCCTGATATTGAGGATATTAAAAATAAAATTACCTCTAACACCAAAGGTATCGTAGTTATCAATCCCAACAATCCAACAGGAGCTGTATATCCCCGTGAAATACTCAGATCTATTGTTGAAATAGCAGAACAGCACAAACTTATAATTTTTTCTGACGAAATATATGAAAAGATTATTTACGATGATCTTTCACATATTCATTTAGCTTCTATGACGGAAGATGTGCCTGTTATTACATTCGGAGGTCTTTCTAAGGCATACAGAATCGCAGGATTCCGCGTCGGCTGGATGATGATCTGCGGTAATAAAAACATGATAACCGATTACATCGAAGGGTTGAATATTCTGGCAGGAATGCGGCTTTGCAGCAACGTTCCGGGTCAATCAATCATTCAAACTGCTCTTGGAGGTTATCAGAGCATCAACGAATTCATCGTTCCGAAAGGAAGACTTTATGAGCAGAGAGAATATTCGTATAAAATGGTTAACTCAATTCCCGGTCTTTCATGCACAAAAGCACAGGGAGCTTTCTATTCTTTCGTTAAACTTGACACAGAAAAATTCAATCTGACGGACGACAGACGCTTTGTTTATGATCTGCTGGTAGCAACAAAAATACTCGTAGTTCAGGGAACCGGATTCAATTGGCCGAAACCGGATCACTTCCGACTGGTATTTCTTCCGAATCTTTCTGATCTGGAAACTGCATTTGAAAAAATGGAAGACTTTCTCAAACATTACAGGCAGGATTGATGAATTCAAAAATTATTGCGGGCATATGGTATTCTCTCTTATCAAGTTTTTTTTTCGCGGTATGTGCCGTCTTCGTAAAACTTGCGGGAGAATACTGTAACGCATATTTCGTATCTGCATTACGTTTTGTCATAGGGATTATTCTGACCGTTATAACCGTTAAAATAATTCATGCATCATTCGCAATTACCGA
>Ga0116182_1006003_pt1 | contig 10265 bp, 8 predicted proteins | sample AD_UKC077_MetaG_FD_89805 | JGI IMG/M metagenome (GOLD analysis project Ga0116182, IMG submission 89805) | Active sludge microbial communities of municipal wastewater-treating anaerobic digesters from USA - AD_UKC077_MetaG | ecosystem: Engineered > Bioreactor > Anaerobic > Digestate | place: USA...
CAAACTAGAGCATTTTAATTATCTTTGAAAACAAATATTTGATATGAATAGTGATACTTTACACAACATTAACATGATCGCAGAAACCGCGAGAGACTTCGCAGAAAAAAAGATCAGACCCAATATCATGGATTGGGATGAAAGCCAAACTTTCCCCGTAGAACTTTTCCATGAGTTAGGAGAAATGGGTTTTATGGGAATTGTAATTCCAGAAGCGTATGGTGGCTCCGGTTTGGGATATCACGAGTACGTAACGATTTTAGATGAAATTTCTCAGGTTGATCCTTCCATCGGATTATCTGTTGCAGCACATAATTCCTTGTGTACGAATCATATTTACGAATTTGGAAATGAGGAACAGAGACACCGTTGGTTGCCACAATTAGCGTCCGGAAAAGTAATCGGAGCATGGGGTTTAACAGAACATAACACCGGATCAGATTCTGGCGGCATGAGTACGACGGCAGTAAAAGATGGTGATGACTGGATCATCAATGGAGCGAAAAACTTTATCACCCATGCAATTTCCGGTGATATTGCGGTGGTAATGACAAGAACAGGAGAAAAAGGCGCAAAAAATAATTCCACAGCTTTCGTTTTAGAAAAAGGAATGGCCGGTTTTTCTTCGGGAAAAAAAGAAAATAAATTAGGAATGCGCGCTTCAGAAACTGCAGAATTAATTTTTGATAATGTTCGCGTTCCAGATGCAAACCGTTTAGGAGAAGTTGGTTCAGGCTTTAAGCAAGCCATGAAAATTTTAGATGGTGGTAGAATTTCTATTGCAGCCTTAAGTTTAGGAACAGCAAGAGGAGCATACAAAGCAGCTTTAAAATATTCATTAGAAAGACACCAGTTTGGTAAAGCAATCAATCAATTTCAAGCCATTAACTTTATGCTTGCAGATATGGCAACAGAGATTGATGCAGCTGAACTTTTGATTCAGCGTGCTTCTAATTTGAAAAACGCCAAACAACCGATGACCAAAGAAGGTGCAATGGCAAAACTATACGCTTCTGAAGCTTGTGTACGTATTGCAAATAACGCAGTTCAGGTATTTGGTGGATATGGATATACGAAAGATTTCCCTGTGGAGAAATTTTATAGAGATTCCAAATTATGTACCATTGGAGAAGGAACTTCTGAAATTCAGAGATTAGTGATTGGAAGAGAAATTTCAAAATAGGCTCTCCTAATTTTTACTATAATAAAGCATCTCTTTTGCGGTGCTTTTTTTCGTGTAATTATTTTTATTAATTTTATAGTAATAAAAACTACACCAATGGCAACTGAAAACAAAACCGAAAAAACGTCGATTGCCGTCATTATTACTGCAGTTGCGACCTTGTTAACTGCATTAGGCGGATTAATTTACGCATTGAAATCTCCCTCGCAAAACACATTACCTGCTCCTAACAATCCGGTACATCTTTCAGAAAATACAGAAAAAACATATCATGGTAATGTTGGTAAATTAGAAGCTACCTTTAATTTAACCTTTATTAATAATTCCACAACGGTGAAAGGAACCTATTTCTACGACAAAAAACAGGATCAACGGTACGAACTTTCTGGAACGGTGATCAATGGTGATTTGCATCTGAATGAGTACACCAAAGGTATATTAACAGCCAACTGTGTTTTAAAAAAATACGATGGATGCTTTAGCGGAAAAATGTTCAACAAGGATGGAAGAGTTTTTGTCATGAATCTTTGCGAATAAAATAACTTTAAAATCGAGCTGGTTTTCTCCCAAATCAACTTTATGAAATTATGAGGAGCAAAAAAATTAAATGATCCTGAAATCACTATCGCTTAATTAAAGCTTGGTTTATTAAGTTGACTTAAAAAATTGGGACCGCATTTATATTTATTAAACTGAATGTTTATCTTTGTTCAAATTAAACTTTAATGGAAAAAATAGATGCGCTGAATCAGGTTGCAGAATTTCACAAAACATTTAATGCCCCAATTTTAGAAAAGCCTCAAATTCCTTCCAAAGAAAGATGCGAACTCAGAGTTTCTCTCCTCCAAGAAGAATTGAATGAGCTGCAGCAAGCAATTGCTGACAATGATCTGGTAGAAATTGCAGATGCATTGTGCGATTTGCAATACGTTTTGAGTGGTGCGGTTTTAGAATTTGGTTTGGGCGAAAAATTTCCGGCCCTTTTTAATGAAGTTCAACGATCAAACATGTCTAAAGCTTGCAGCAATCAACAAGAAGCTGATGAAACCATCGCATTTTATAAAGAGAAAGGCGAGGAAGCATTTTCAGAAAAATCAGGCGACAAGATTAATGTTCACCGGAAATCTGATCACAAAGTTTTAAAAAACAAATACTATTCTCCAGCTGATTTAAAAACTATTTTAGACAGGTAAGTCCATTCAATTAATTTAATGCTTTCCAAATGAAAAAAATATCCCAGATTATAGCAACTGCAACCGTTCTTTTTTTTACACTGCAATCCTGTAATACCAAAAAAATGGTTGTTAACAGAGAAGTTCAAACAACAAAAGACGGAAAAATGCTTTTAGGACAACAAACCAAAAAACAATTGCTGAAAGAACCTTACAGCGAATGGTACATCAAAGAACACGATGAATACGCCATCGATCAAAATGCAATTAAAGATCTGAAAAAAGCAAAAATAAATACCTACAACATTACCTTGGTGATGGGAACTTGGTGTGAAGACAGTCACCGCGAAGTTCCACGCTTGTTTAAAATTTTGGAAGCTGCTAATTATCCTGAAAATAGAGTAACCATGATTGCCGTAAATAGAAAAAAAGAAGCACCGAGCGGCGAAGAAGGTCCTTTCAATATTCAGAAAGTTCCTACGATTATCGTACAAAAATATGGCAAGGAAATTGGTAGAATTATAGAAAGTCCTCAATCAGGTTACTTGGAAAAAGACTTGGTAGAAATTCTAAAAAAAGACGATTCATCATTTAAAGATCACCTCAAATAAATTGAAAAATAATAAGACCGGAATAGCATTCGTTTTAAAAACTTCTGCAATGCTCCTCCTCTTTTTCATTTGGAATGCAATTACAAAAAAATCTGAAGATAAAGTTCAGAACGACTACTATATCATCTCCAATCAGATTACGAAAATGAATAAATTGGTGGTTATGGAACAGGATTTCTCGAGCATGCAGAAAACTAATATTTCTTCTGAGCTTTTAGGAGGAATGTTGCCAAAATTTGAAAAAGAATTAATCACCTTTACAAAGACCAATGCACAGGTTTCTTATGATCTGACCAAGATGAAAATTGAAGTTGATTCGATCAACAAGAAACTCATCATCAAAGAATTACCAAATGCAGATATAAGAATTACACCCAGTGTAGAGATTCAATCTCTTGATGATTCATTTTTCAACCGTTTTGATGAAAAAGATTTTCAGAAAATCACGAAATCGGCAAAAGAAAATGCGTACAAAAGTGTCAATCAGACTCGATTGCGGAACGATGGACGAAAACAATTATTAGAAAATCTTGAAAATATTTTTGTTTTAGCCAAAGCGTTGAATTATAAAATTGAAGACCAAACCGGCCAAATCGATGTTTCCAAACTTTAGTAATACACCATTGTCATGCAAAAGAAATAATATTGAGTAATTAAATATTTAGTCTGAAATTTTGTTTTGAAAACGGACAACACATTCAAAAAAGCGAAAATTAATTTTTTCGCTTTTTTTATTTTTAAAGCTTTACTAAAGTCCAAAAATAATTTTCAGGTGCCATAAGATTTGCAACCAATTACTGAAGCGCGATATCCCATTAAATTTAAAGATTTATAAGATGACAAACTACATTAATGCAATTTAAACAACCATTGATGAAGCAATATTCGCGTCGAATCACCTAAAAAAACGGTTTTTTTGAAACAATTTCCTGGTTTTTCAAAAAACACAAAGTTGCGCGCTGAATCTCAAGCAGAAGATCATTTGTTTAATGAAAATGACATTCCCATTTATACGCCAAATTTGAATGGAGCACCCCTCTCAAAAAATAGCTTAATGATAATCGAATAGCAATTCATCGTTTACGCAAACTCCATTTTCTATATTTTTCCTCAATATCTTGTTTGCTTTCAACATCTAAAGTATGCACTTTATTTTGTCCGCTGATAAAAAATAAGACGACTCCATTAATCTACAATTTAATTTCTATAATTTTATTAAAAACTAAGTTTTTCAAATTTTTATCCCGATTTCACAATGTAAAATCAAAATATTTATTAATTTTACAGAAAGTAAAACCAATAATTATGAAAAAAAAATTACTCACGCTCGGTATTCTGGGGCTCGTTCTTAGCATTACCGATTCAATTTCTGCACAAGATCTTGTTAAGCAAAGAATAACCAATCCCAATGGCGGAATAAGTCTTGCCGTTTTTGATGATCATTCTAACCTGAATGAAAGCTCTGTAAAAATGATTTTTCAAGATATTTTGAAATTACGTCCTACAGAAGAATTGCGACTTATAAAATCTGAGAAAGATTTCACTGGTAAATTTACGGATGCTAAATACCAACTTTATCATAATAATATTAAGGTAGAGGGTGGAATTTACTTTTTGCATTATCAAAATGGAAAACTCGTCAGCATGAATGGGGAAATTTTTCAGGATGACAAAACCATTACAACACCTGTACTTTCTCCTAACGCTGCTTTTCAACAAGCAGTTAAAAGTGTGGGAGCCGACAAATACATGTGGGAAGATGATGCATACATGGCAGAAAACACGTACAAAAAACCCACAGGTGAATTGGTTTATATGCCGATTTCGCAGGGTGTTGATAAATACAGTTTAGTTTTAGCCTATAAGTTTGATATATATGCCGCTCAACCATTGAGTAGAGATTATGTTTTCGTAGATGCAACAGAAGGAAGAATTATTGCTGTGGATGCTATTATGAAACATGCACAAAAGAAACAAAGCAATGAAGAAAAGTTACCAATATCAATCGCACCATTTGCAGAAACTAGTAAAAATTTCTCAACTTTAGTTCTAGGAACAGCCGATACAAGATACAGTGGCTCTCAATCGATACAAACTACTTTGTTAGGTTCCGGTAAATATACATTAAACGATACAACACGAGGAGGCGGAATTCGAACTTATAATTTGAAAAAAAGCAGTACACTTTCGACTGGTGTTGATTTTGAAGATAATGATAATAACTGGACCGCTGCAGAATTTGACAATGCTTTATTTGATAATGCTGCGTTAGATGCGCATTTGGGTGTAGAAAATACGTATGATTATTTCTTCACTACTTTTGGAAGAAATAGTTACGACGGTCTTGGTACATTGCTCAAAAGTTACGTTCATTATGGAAACGCCTATGAAAACGCAGGTTGGACAGGTTCTGAAATGATTTATGGAGACGGTGCATCAACTTTCAAACCTTTAACAGCATATGACGTGACTGCTCATGAACTGGGTCACGGTGTCTGTTCCAGTTCAGCTGCTCTGATTTATAACAGAGAATCCGGCGCTATGAATGAAGGTTTCTCCGACATTTGGGCCGCAACAGCAGAATTTAAATATTCGCCTACCAAACAAATTTGGTTGATTGGTGAAGACATTACTAAAATTGCTCCATTCTATCTTCGCTCGATGAGTAATCCGAAATCTGGGCTCAATCCACAACCAGATACTTACCGCGGTATCAACTGGAAACCTGCAACCGTTGCAGAAGGTTGTGTAACTCCAAGTTCTTCAACAAATGATAATTGTGGAGTGCATTACAACAGTGGAGTTCTAAACCATTGGTTCTATATTCTTTCTGTCGGAAAAACTGGAACCAACGATATTGGAAGCAATTACAGTGTAACCGGTATTACCATTGCCAAAGCAGAAAAAATTGCTTACCGCTTAGAGACTACTTATCTTACACCCTCTTCCAACTACAAAAATGCAAGAGATTTTGGTATTCAAGCGGCAAAAGATCTGTACGGAGCTGACTCTCCAGAAGCAATTGCTACACAAGATGCCTTCTACGCGGTGGGAATTGGTGCGAAATACTTAGCTATTCCCGACACAACTGCACCAACCGCTCCTTCAACTTTAACAGCGACAAATACTACAGGTTCCCAAACCAAATTAACATGGAATGCTTCTACAGATACCAATGGAATCGATCGTTACCTTATTTTTAAAAACGGTGTAGAATCTGCTACTGTAGCAGGAAATATAAATACCACCATTATGGCAGGTCTTACTACTTCTACTGCATACAATTTCTATGTAAAAGCAGTTGATCCTTATGAGAATGTATCTTCTGAAAGTAATACGGTAAATATTACAACCTCGAATGTCCCAACATATTGCACCTCTACTTCATCAAATACTAATGATGAAAGAATACAGCGGGTACAATTTGGAACCATTAATAATCCAAGTACAAGTACCGCAGGTTATGAAGATTTCTCCTATCTTTCTACAGACGTCTACAAAGAGTCCATTTATCCAATTACCATTACTCCAGAGTGGCCCGCAACTATTTACAATGAAGCATATGTGGTTTATGTCGACTGGAATAATGATGGTGATTTCTTAGATGCGGGCGAAACTGCCTTTACAAAAGCTGCATCCAAAGACAATCCTGCAGTAGGAAGTATTACAGTTCCATCAACATATACCTATACCGGACCAGTTCGTATGAGAGTTATCATGAGATTTAGTACAACTCCAACTACAGCTTGTGGCACCATTCCTTATGGTCAAATTGAAGATTATACGTTAAATGTTAACAATAAACTTTTAGCAACTTCAAATATCAATAATACTTCAACAGCAATTTATCCAAACCCTGTAAATGATATTATTAATATTCAAACGAAAGTTAGCGGAGAATTTTCTTACAAAATTTTAAACGCGGCCGGACAAATCGTGAACAGCGGAACTTCTGCCGATAAAAAAGTGAATGTTCAAAAGCTTTCTGTAGGAAACTATGTTATTGAACTTACCGATAAAACGGGTCAAAAAATTAGCAGCAAATTTATCAAAAAATAAATTTCAGGTCCTTTTTTAACCGCCTCAAAGTTTTCTTTGAGGCGGTTTTTTTTCGATTAAATTCCGCTTTTACTGCGTTAAAACCATATCAGTATTAAAATTTGCGAAAAACAAAAAGATGACCATTTCATAGTTATAAAAACATTTCAAAAATTAAATCATAAGCCACTTTTTTCCTCATAACCCCTATTCGGAATTAATTTATTGCTTGGTGAACAAAAAAATGATAGGAAATAAAAATTAATTCGGTAAAAGATGGAATAAAAAAGTCAAACTTGCATTTTCAAATTGATTGGCAACACTTTTGAAGATAAATGGTTTAACCCTTTAAAACATTGTTATGAACAACGAAAAAAACAACAAAAAAACAAAAGATTCCGAGGTTCTTAAACAAAACGAAGACTTTCCAAATATTCCCGTGTCATCTGAAAAAGTTGGATCAGGACAAACCATGAAAAAGCAAATCAAAAAAACGTCTAAATTAAATGTTGACGGAAAAACAGACAATACAGAAAAAAATAGCAACAATTAGTATTTTAGCTGTTTCACACTTTCCCATATCGCGATCAGTCAGCTAGAAACACCCAGTTCAAAAATTCATATCAGAAATATTGTCGATCGAGTGACCAATTTTTCTGAGCATGAAATTTCATTTTGTATTTCGAAGACTCCACCGGCTTTCACTACTCGCTTCCCGATAAATCGGGAGAGCTCAAACATGCCGTTCAATCCGGGCTACAATCTCATTTCGTTTTTCTTAGTGGGAATCTGAACCACAAAATCTGAAAAATTCACACAAAATAATGCAAGTACACCATAAAAAACATTAAACTAAAAGACTCTTTCATAGAAAATCCGTATTTTTGCCTCCTAAAATTTCTCGTTCAAAATGATAAAAATTACTCTTCCCGATGGGAGCATCAAAGAATTTGAAGGCGCGGTAACTCCGCTTGACGTCGCAAAATCAATCAGTGAAGGTTTAGCAAGAAATGTTATTTCTGCACTCGTAAACGGAACACAGGTTGAAAACACCACACCAATCACGACAGATTCTACGGTTCAATTGCTCACCTGGAACGATGATTTAGGGAAAAAAGCATTTTGGCATTCCTCCGCTCACCTTTTGGCACAAGCGATCATCGCGTTTTATCCGGACGCTAAATTAACAATCGGACCTGCAATTGAGCAAGGTTTCTATTACGATGTTGATTTCGGTGATGAGGTTTTATCAGAAAAAGATTTCGAAAAAATCGAAAAGAAAATGTTGGAGAACGCCAAGAAAAACGCAACCTTCAGTATTTATCCGGTTTCAAAATCAGATGCTTTAAAAGAATACGCAGACAATCCTTATAAAACAGAATTAATTACCAACTTAAACGATGGTGAAATTACGTTCTGTACCCACGACAACTTCACCGATCTTTGCCGCGGCGGTCACCTTCCTGCAACAGGAATCGTAAAAGCTGTAAAAATATTAAATGCAGCGGGAGCATATTGGAGAGGCGATGAAAAAAATAAGCAATTAACAAGAGTTTACGCGATTTCTTTCCCGAAACAAAAAGACCTAACAGAATATCTAGAACTTTTAGAAGAAGCAAAACGACGTGATCACCGAAAACTTGGTAGAGAATTAGGAATTTACGCCTTCTCCGAAAAAGTAGGTGCAGGTTTACCTTTATGGTTACCAAAAGGAACAGCTTTAAGAAAAAAATTAGAAAACTTCCTTTCAGAAGCGCAGAAAAAATCTGGCTATGAATTTGTGATGACGCCGCATATTGGTGCAAAAGAATTATACGTAACTTCCGGACATTGGGATAAATACGGAGCAGATAGTTTTCAACCCATCAAAACTCCAAACGAAGGGGAAGAATTTATGTTGAAACCCATGAATTGTCCGCACCACTGCGAAATTTACAAAGTTGGTCAATGGTCGTACCGCGATTTACCAAAACGTTTTGCAGAATTTGGAACAGTTTACAGATATGAACAATCCGGGGAACTTCATGGTTTAACCAGAGTTCGTGGATTTACTCAGGATGATGCCCACATTTTCTGTACTCCGGATCAATTAATGGCAGAATTCGAAAATGTAATTGATTTGACGCTTTATGTTTTCAAATCTCTAGGTTTTGAAGATTTTGTTACTCAAGTTTCTTTAAGAGATCCAGAAAAGAAAGAAAAATATATTGGAAGTGATGAAAACTGGAAAAAAGCAGAAGATGCTATTGTTCAGTCCGCCATCAAAAAAGGATTAAATTATGTGGTAGAATATGGTGAAGCTGCCTTCTACGGACCAAAACTCGATTTCATGGTCAAAGATGCATTGGGTAGAAAATGGCAATTAGGAACCATCCAAGTTGATTATAATTTACCGGAAAGATTTGATCTTTGGTACACAGGAAGCGATGGGGAAAAACACCGACCGGTGATGATTCACAGAGCGCCATTCGGTTCTATGGAAAGATTTATCGCAATCTTGCTAGAAAATACAGCGGGAGATTTCCCATTGTGGTTAGCTCCAGATCAATTCACTATTTTGCCGATAAGCGAAAAATATTTGGATTATGCAAAAAAAGTTTCACAATTGCTGGAAAATCACGATATTTGCGGAATAGTTGACGAAAGAAACGAAAAAACAGGTAGAAAAATTCGTGATGCGGAAATCAACAAGCTACCATTTATGCTCATAGTCGGTGAAAACGAAGAATTGAATGGCACTATTTCTGTAAGAAGAAGAGGCGAAGGAGATTTAGGCGAAATGAGTGTAGAAGACTTTATCACGTACTTCAAAAAAGAAGCAAAAATTAGCAATTAGTATTTAAACAATTAAAATTAAGAAACCATAGCACAGAAATTTAACTACAGAGGTAGAGGTCCACAAAGACGAGTTCAGGAAGATTTGCACCAGATCAATCAAAAGATCCGTGCGAGAGAAGTTCGTTTGGTAGGTGATAACGTGGAACCAGGCGTTTATCCTTTAGAAAAAGCCCTGGAAATAGCAAAAGATCTGGAATTGGATTTAGTGGTTATTTCCGATAAAGCAGAACCGTTTATATCCAGAATTTTGGATTATAAAAAGTTTCTTTATGAGCAAAAGAAAAAGACCAAAGAGCTAAAAGCGAAACAGGTAAAGGTTGTCGTAAAAGAAATCAGATTCGGTCCACAAACCGATGAGCATGATTACGATTTCAAAAAGAAACATGCTGAAAAGTTCTTAGAAGAAGGTTCTAAATTGAAAAC
>Ga0116182_1006008_pt1 | contig 10262 bp, 7 predicted proteins | sample AD_UKC077_MetaG_FD_89805 | JGI IMG/M metagenome (GOLD analysis project Ga0116182, IMG submission 89805) | Active sludge microbial communities of municipal wastewater-treating anaerobic digesters from USA - AD_UKC077_MetaG | ecosystem: Engineered > Bioreactor > Anaerobic > Digestate | place: USA...
GTTTGATGTTTTCGCTCATACAATTGATTCTGTAAATATCATGAATTTTACCATCTTCATTTATTTTTTCTTCAAATCCCATTCCATTTTCCGCTATAAATATTGGCAGTCTGTATCGATCCCAGTATAAATTCAAACTGTTTCTTAACCCAACAGGATCATAAGTCCACCCCCATTTATTAAGCGGAAGATTTAAATTCGGCAGTAGTTTTTCTCTGTTTTCTGCGCTAACAACTTTACTAAAGTAATAAGATATAGATATAAAGTCCACAGTGTTTTCTTTTAACAACGCTTTTTCTTTATCATTAATTATTAATTGAATATTATTATCTTTAAAATACCTTAATGCATAACCTGGATATTCGCCCCTGGCAAGAACATCGGCAAAGAAGTAACTGAACATCTGGTTGTACCAGGTTGCTGCAAAACAATCTTCAGGTTTAGTTGTTGCTGGACAAACGCATTCCTCACTATTCATCATGCCGATCTTAATTATAGGACTTATTTTTTTAGCAAGTTCCTTTACTCTGGCAGAAGCTAAAAACTGATGATGAACAGCCTGATAAACAACATTTAAATGATTTTTTTCAAGGATGTTTTTTGAAAGCCCTAGTGATAGAAATTCACCCCAATCTCTTGCACAGTTAATTTGATTAAAAACAATCCAGTATTTTACTTTATTTTTATAACGTTTTAATAGAACGTTACAATAGTTCATAAAAAAATCAATTGTTTCAGGATTGTGCCATCCACCATACTCAACAACCAGATGAGTTGGCATTTCATAGTGTGATAAAGTTATGATAGGTTCAATTTTTTTGTTAATTAAATAGTTGATTAGATTATCATAAAATTCTAACCCTTTTTCATTGGGAGCACTTTCGTCACCTTTAGGGAAGATTCTTGACCAGCATATTGAAGTTCTAAAGCATTTGATACCCATTTCACTCAATAAGTCAATATCATCTTTATAAGTATGGTAAAAATTAATTCCATAACGTTTAGGATAATAACCTTTCTTATCGTCAATTGCTTTTTTAATCTCTTCGTTGGTATAACTAAACCCCATTAACTCTTTATAATCAATTTCATCTGGCAATTTATAGATATCACTTACATTTGGACCTTTTCCGTCCAATTGCCAGGCACCTTCTGTTTGACTCGCTGAAACTGCTCCTCCCCATAGAAAGTCTTTTGGAAACAGTCTCATTGTATTGTACCTCCTAAAGTTTATACTTCACATAAACAAGCAATAAAGATTCAACAAAGATAAATCTTGAATCAATTATGTGTTTTCATCTTATTATTAACTATATAGATGCACTTCACCTCTTGGTTTTAATATAGCATGCTGAAAATTCATCAGCAAATATAGATTTGCACACTAAATTGTGCAATAAGATTGTTACAAAATGCTATAAAGGTAGTAGTAGAAAAACTTTTTTTAGATTGATAAAAATGGTTAAAAAGAATTCTTCTTTAGATAACATTAAAAGAATTGCCATAATAAAAGCACCTCAAAATTGGATGCTTTTAAACTACAATTCTTTTAATTATTTATACTTTTAAATCAAATAAACAGCTTACTTCCATTGGCTGTTAATGTATTCTGTTTCTGCTATCTTTTCTAATGTTTGGTAAAAATCAATGGCCTTCTTTACCCCTTCAATGCGATTTTCCATTGGCCAGCGATAGAATTCAAAGGTGGCAGGATTCTGATAGCCAATGTCATTAAGGGCTTTAACTATTTTGAGATAGTCATTAGTTCCAAAACCAATCGGCAGATGACTGTCTTTAGTACCATCATTATCATGTAAATGGAGCTCAAACAGTTTTTCACCCATGGTTTTAATAACCTCTGCATGATCTACTTTGTCAATATTACCATGACCACAGTCAAAGCAGTAACCGACATTGGGATGATTGACATCATTTATCAATCTGACTAAATCATCAATCTTACTATAGAATCGGCCGCCAAAAATGTTTTCAACCGCAATTTTAATTCCTTTTTCCTGGGCAATATCGCCAAAATAGCGCAGGTTTTCGACCACCAGCTGATGAATCTCTTCAGCAGTATAGGTTTCTAAAGCATCGTTGTAGGCCTTTTTATGTTCACGAGATCTTCCCAGTGAAAAATTGCCTGGATGAACTACCATAGCCTGAGGTTTCAGGATGTGATAAAGATCAATGCTTTGCTTCATCTGTTTACGACAGAAGTCCTGGTCAGAATCCTCATTAAGAAAAACTGGACCATAGTAATGAAAAGAGGTGATGGTAACGTTATTTTCCTGGCAAAAATTTCTTATCTTTTTAACAGCCATGACATCATGTCCGTTGGGCCAGAAAAACAGGTCATCATTCCATTTGGTGTTGATGTATTTGATGTTCAGTTTTTTAATCAGTTCACTATACTGATCAACTCTTTTCGCATCAAAATAGCCATCTTTGCTTTTAAAGTTTACATAGATAGAACATTCTCTCATAAAGCTTACCTCATATAAATTTTTCAAACATTTTGTTTTAACAAAATAGAATAACAATTAAATTATATCAAAGGATAATAAAAAAAGAATTAGTTAATGATAAGATAGTGTTTAAACTGTTAATAATACATATCCTGGTTAGCTTGCTATATCTTGGTTTTTAGTGTCACAATTAGAAAAAAGATTTTATGACAATCTTACTTTTGTCAATAAACATCTTGCTTGATTGTAAAAATTACATATGATAACATTATTGCAATAAATGTTAACGATTGAATTTGTCATAACATTATTATCTCTTTGTATATATTTAAAAAACAATCTATAATAAGATAGTAAAGAAGTAAATGGAGATTAGAAAGGTTTATTATGAGAGTAGCAGATTTTTTTTGCGGTGGAGGAGGATTTTCAGAAGGGTTTCGTCAAGCTGGGTTTGAGTTAGTTTTTGCTGTTGATAACTGGGAACCAGCTGTAAAAACTTATAAAGGTAACAATTTAGAGGTAAATATTATACAAGATGATGTTATCAGAATTTCAAAACTTTCAGATGATGAATTTGAAGCACTGGTTCCCGACACAGAAATAATCATTGGTTTACCTCCTTGTAAATCTTTTTCTAATTCGAACAAATCTGGCAATTCAGATAAGACAATAGGTGTCCAGTTAGTTGAAGCTTATCTAAGAATTGTCGCCAGAAAAAAATTTAAGCCAGAATCAATTTTGAAATATTGGGTTTTGGAAAATGTACCTGCAGTCAAAAAATATATTAAAGAAGAATACACAGCTAAGGATCTTGGACTTGAGGGTAATTTTATCTTGAAGCCTCACGAAGGCGCTTCTGGCAATTACAATTCAAAATACTTTGGAGCTCCCACAAATAGGCTTCGTTATTTTTGTGGAGAATTTCCAGCTCCTGTCCCCACAAATAACGATGACAATTTAATTACTTTAAGAATGGTTCTTGATTCCTTAGGAGAACCTCTAAGAACAGATTGTGAAATTATAACAGACATAAATTATCCAGGCAATGTTTTAGAATGTCGAAAGGTAACCGATTTACATTACATTTACGAATTAGCTGATTTTGAATTTGAAACAGCTAGAAGACTTAAGCAAGACAAAGGTTACATGGGTAAAATGTCATTTCCTGAAAATTTAGATAGACCTGCCAGAACTGTTATGGCTACAATGACATCAAGTGCACGTGAGTCAATGGTGCTTAGCTATAAGAAAAATAGATATCGTTTACCTACTGTGAGAGAAATTGCTAGTGTTATGAGTTTTCCTATTGATTATAAGTTTTATGGTAAATCAAAAGGAATCAAACATACACTCGTTGGAAATGCAGTTCCTCCAAAGATGTCTTACGCAATTGCAAGAGCTATTGCAGAAGCAGAAAATCATAACTTGCCTGGTACTTATCTCCAAATAAGGCACGATGAAAGTATTGATTTTGTTAATTTAAACGGTGTTAAATTTGAAATTAAAAAGGAAAAACAAAGAAGAGATGTTGCAAAATTTAAGTATCATATACCATACTTAATTATTGACGCTTATCGTGTTGAGCTAACAAACTATCATTCTGATTTTGAAAATAAAAATTTTATATGGGATGTTGAGATACACTACAGTCAAGGGAAAAAAAGAGCAAAAATTTATATGCCAAGAATAGAAATTAAAGATATTCCAGAAAGTTGGCATGCTGATATTAATACCTTTTTAGTCAATATTTATAAAAAAATTCCTAACATGAATAAATTTCAGAAAATTTATTGCATTGTGTCTGAAGAACGCAGAAAACTGCCTTGGTTAGGTCCTTTTGAATTATTATCAATTGTCAGAGAATTTATTGATGTTATTTTGTCGGATGAAGAGCAAAAAACCGTAATCTATATTGGAGAAGAACCACACCGATTATCTGCTGGAATCGTTGTTGGTTATTATATTCTATCAACTATTATTAACTATATGGGAGGATAAAACTATGGATGCTACTAATAGAAAAAATGAGTTGGAAAAAATAAAAAATAATAATTCCAACATTGTTATGACTGGTATTCCCTTGCGTTATAAAGGAGTAGGAAGAAAAGAAAATGTTTGGCGCATACCATTGAAATATCTTGTTTATAATAAGTATAATGGAAGAATAGGCTCCGAGGTTCTTTCATACGAAAACAAAATGGTCCATTGAATGCAGAATTAGATTGTGATCGCAATATTATAGAAAGATTTTTTATGAATCAAAAGAAGACCGTAACAAGGCTACGATGTTAGATATATTAAAGAATGGTCAAATAAGGCCAGGAATTGTAACATCTGACGGTATTATTATAGATGGAAACCGTCGAGCTATGTTGTTGAACAAATTATACAGTGAGCACAAAGAACTTGGGTTCTCGTATACCCAAGTTGATAAATGCCAATATTTTTATGCAATGATTCTTCCTGATGACGCAGATGAGAGAGATATCCAACAACTTGAAACCATTTATCAAATGGGAGAAGATGACAAATTGGATTACAATCCAATTGAAAAATATTTGAAATGCAAGGAATTAAAAAGACTTGGATTCGATGAATCTCAAATTGCAGAATTCATGAATGAAAAGCCTAGTAAGATTAAAGAGTGGCTTGATATTTTAAAATTAATGGAAGATTATCTGAAAGAATATGATTATGATGGAATATATACTCGTCTTGAAAAAACAGAGGGTCCTTTTGTAGATTTAAGAAATTATTTAAATTCTTATGAAAATCATAATACAAATGTCAGAAATGTGGACTGGAAATATGAAGATTCTGATATTTCAGATTTAAAACTTGTCAGTTTTGATTACATTAGAGGACGTTATGAAGGTAAGGAATTCCGTGATATTGGAAAAACAGGAAAAGAAGGAAGCATTTTCTTTTACGAAGATTTGTGGAAGGATTTTTTTGAACTACATAGAAATAACATACCTCCTGACGACGAAACTGTAGAAGAGTTGCGACAAAAAAGACCTAATGAAGAGCTTAGTATATTACTTAAACAACGTGACAATGCCTGGATTGAAAAAGCTAAAGGTCATCTTAAAGGTAATTTAAATCGTTTTTCAAGACGTTTAGAAGATAAACGCGATGACAATAAGCCAGCTGAGATCATTGAACGTGCACTTAATGCTCTAAAATTAGTGGATTGTAAACAAGACAGTTTTACGAAAAATCTAAGCATAAAAGAAATGGTATGGGAAATTAATCGAATAACTTATGAGATGAAAAAAATTTTGAAGGGGAAATAATTATGAAAGCAAAAATTTCTATAGATTTCGATTCCTCAAATAATGAAATACATCTTCTCGGAGATATATTTGATTTGCAAAAACATAGGTATGCATGGAGATATGCCTTGGATTACTTGTTTCCAACGGTAAAAGATAACCATATTGTAATTCCTGTTGGAGATAATGAACCGTTTAACGTAATGAATAATGTTAGCTCTATGTTAAAAAAATATGGATTTATTGAAGCTAAAAGTGAAAGTACGGAACAAATGGTGATTGATTACTATGAAGAAGAAAGGCGATTCAAAGAATTCTCTTTTAAAGCGCTAAATATTAAAAATAATGATTGTGAAGCAAATGAATTTTCAGAATTTACAGATGCTGTAGCAAAACAATTATCCGCTCGATCTCTTTATCCACTTCAACTTCTCTCGTCATATCATATGGCTTTTTCTCAAAATGCATGTAATTTTTCGGTACCTGGAGCAGGAAAAACCAGTATAGTTTATGGTGCGTATGCCTATTTAAACAGTCTTCCTAAAGAAAACCCAAAATATGTTAATCAATTACTCATTGTTGGACCATTGAGTTCGTTTGGTCCTTGGGAATCAGAATATTTTGAATGTTTTGGTCGAACCCCAAAATCTAAAAGATTATCTGGAGGAATAAATAAAAATGATAAGAAAGATTATCTTATATCTAAATATCCAGCAGAGTTGACTCTTGTTTCTTATTCGTCGCTAATAACATTACAAAAGGAAATTGGTTTTTTTCTGAGAACAAACAGGGTTATGGTTGTCCTTGATGAGGCACATAAAGCAAAAAACTTATCTGGAGGAGTTATTGCTCAAGCTGTTCTTGAAATGTCAAAATATAGTAAATCGCGTATTGTTCTAACAGGAACTCCAGCTTCCAATGGTTACGAGGATATTTATAATATGTTTAAATTCATCTGGCCTAACAAAAATATAATGGGTTTTGAGATAAATCAACTTCGCGATATGACTGTTACCGGAAATGAAATAATGATTAAACGTCTTATTGAAAATATCTCTCCGTATTTTATCCGTATTCGAAAAAGTGATTTGAACATACCACCAGCTACTGTTAATCCTCCTGTTATTGTTGATATGGGTCCGATACAAAGAAATATATATGATTTTATTGAAAAGAAATATATGAGTGACCTTATATCTGATGCTGATATAGATATGTCTTCAAGTTTTAAGTCTTCTTTAGCTCAAGCTCGAACTATTCGTCTAATGCAAGCTGCCACTAATCCAGCTATGCTAGCACTGCCACTAAGAGAATTTATTAATGATGAGGGATTAACAGCTGAAGCATTTCAAGCAATTGATGATTCAAATGTTATGAAATTAATTGTTGATTATGAATCAAATGAGATTCCATCTAAATATATAGAAGTAAAAAGATTGGTAGAAAAAATACTTTCTGATAATGGAAAAGTTGTTATCTGGGCAACTTTTATATATACGATTAATGGTCTGAAACAATATCTTGAAAGTAAAGGTATTATGTGTCAAGAACTATATGGGGCAACTCCTATTGAACAAGAAGGTGTTGATGACGAATATTTACTTACAAGAGAAAAAATTATAAAAGAATTTCAAAAGCCAAACTCTTCATTTAAGGTTATCATAGCGAATCCATTTGCTGTTTCTGAATCTATTTCATTGCATAAAGCTTGTCATAATGCAATTTATGTTGAAAGATCTTTTAACGCTGCTCATTTTGTACAATCTAAAGATCGTATTCATCGATATGGTCTTAAACCAGACACTATTACAAACTACTACTACATATTGTCCCGAAATAGCATTGATGAGACAATTGATACTAGATTGGCAGAGAAAGAAAGACGCATGATAGAAATCATGGAGAGTATGCCAATCCCTCTATTTGATAATATTTCCGAAGATTTAGGTGATGAAGATATAAAGGCGTTGATAAAAGATTATGTTAGAAGAACTAGAAAAACTTAAGTACCGTGGCGGCAAAGATGGATTGTTATATTTTGTCTGCGAAATTATAGGTCGTGACAAAATAAAAGTTCGAGATACCGAAGTAATATGCTTGCGTACACCTGGTAAAGCTTATCTATCTGCTAAAGAACTTATTAAATATTGCCAATTTTTTGATTGGATTCAATTGTCAGATGATGTAATTTCTGTTGCACCAACTATTCTTGATTCAATAAGTGATAAAGAAAAGCTAAACGATACCCTAATTATTTCTACAATAAATAAATTATTTGATAATAATATATTGAATTCAGATATGTTTGTTTATGACTCATTTCAGTCTTGCTACATGTTTAAAAATGAGTTTTTTCCACTTTCATTATCAGTTATTAGAAATGTATTAATTAGTCAAGGTTTTTTTATTTCCCTGAGATATGATAAGGGGACTAGATTATATGTTTCTCCAAAATATGAAATTATTGTTGCCAAACATTGTAAGACAAGTCGTCAAAAACTTTCTTTAGAAAGGTTAAAACTGCAATTAGAGAAAAATGATATTGCCGGTGAAAAAGCTGAATTATTTGCATTGTCATTTGAAAAGAAGAGAATTGGCCAACCATTATGTTCACATATAAAACGCATATCTGAAATAGATGTTACAGCTGGATATGATATTGTTTCTTTTGAAAATAAACAATCCCAAGAACTTGACCGTTTTATTGAAGTTAAGGCTTTGTCAGGAAATTGTTTTTATTGGTCAAAAAAAGAATATGAGATTTCTAGACTTAAAGGAAATTCATATTATCTATACTTAGTTGAATTAAATAGAATAGACGATCCTGATTATTTTCCCGAAATTATACAAAATCCTGCAATAAATGTAATGAAAAAAGATGTATGGCTTGTAGAAACACAGTCGTATTTTATAAGACGCATTTATTCTGATTGAAAGTCTAAATAAAATGTAGTTGCTGATACAAACAACAATTATGAACCAATCAATATTTAAATATACTTTTGTCAAGTTTTTCGTAATATTAGTAATTCATGTAAATTAATATACTTTTAAAATTATTATTACTTATGTTGTCTAAAATTAAGACAGCATAAAATATTTTGTGTAAGCATCCTTATATCTTTCTATAGAAAAAGGAAGCTAAACTTTGTAAAGTTAGTTTGAGAAAAATTACCTGCAAATTAGAGATTCGAATGTCTGATTTAAAAACAAGACTGCTTGACACGATAGCAATAGGACAAAATACTGGTGAGTTGTTTTATAAGAGCTAGAAATGGTTATAAGCGACCTTTTAAAAAGTGAACTGACTGTATTTCTTAACTACTAGAAATATAGCCCAATGGGTTACAATTATTGCAATTAAAGAAACAGCCACTATAACAGAAACCTGAAAACCTTATATGGTGAGATTCAGGTTGAAATCCCAAGAGACCGTAACGGAGAATTCAGCCAGCAAATAATATCACCAAACGTCAAACCAGCAATCAGGAAGCAACAGTTTTACAGTTATATTCAAAAGGTATCACAACTGCTGAAATAGTTAATCTGATAGAGAAGATGTATGGTCATACCTATACCCTGGAAACTATCTCCAATATGACCAGACTAGCTCAATAATGTCCAGTAGTTTCATAATAGAACTTTAAACAAGAGATATGCCGTCATATAATTGTGATTTAACTTATCTGAATGTACGACGTGACAGTGTCAATAAAGAGGCTTTACACATTCTGGCTGGGGATAACACCTGAAGGATTTAAGGAAATCATCTCATTCAAACTCTATCCAGGAAATTAAACTGAACTTGACTAATGAATAAAGTTGAGTTTACACAAAATTATTGATAGCATCAATATTAATGCTTGGAATAATACATGATTATATTGTTTGTCTTGTTTTTATTGAATATATAACAACGAATCAAATGTTGATTGATTAGTGATTTATACAATAGAAGAAATGACTTTTATGAAATCATTAAAATCTTTGCATTTTTAAATGTGATTTAACGTTGACTAATCAAATAACATTTCTGTTAATTTACTAAATATTTCATTGAAAAGTAATTGGTCAGCCTTATTAATAGCAATTAATAAAAAAATCGATACTTTTTTCATTCCAATTAACTGGTTTATTTTATAAAGGTAAAAATATATAACTTTTCTTTGATAAGGGTTTTAGGGAATGTGGAATTGCAATATTTCCAAAGGCAGTAGAAGATATTCTTTCTCTTTCCATAACCTTATTATTATATTCTTCATTAACAAAACAAAGCTCAGACATTTTTTGGCCAAAAACTGTATTGCCTGTTCTTCATTTTTAAAGTTGATGTTTTTGAAAAAGAGTTATTCAAAAAAAAGAGGTAAAACGAGATTTTCAATCTGAGTATTCTTTTGCTTTCTTCTATTTTTTCAAGACAGTTTTGAATTTTTTCTAAATCATTTCTACTTAATATAGGATTAATGTTGATTACAGGTTTTTTGTACCTGTTTTCTAATCTAAAAGTCGTAATAATTAA
>Ga0116182_1006011_pt1 | contig 10259 bp, 7 predicted proteins | sample AD_UKC077_MetaG_FD_89805 | JGI IMG/M metagenome (GOLD analysis project Ga0116182, IMG submission 89805) | Active sludge microbial communities of municipal wastewater-treating anaerobic digesters from USA - AD_UKC077_MetaG | ecosystem: Engineered > Bioreactor > Anaerobic > Digestate | place: USA...
CCAAACCACATCACAGCCCACACGCAGGAACTAATCGCCTGTATTTGTCCCGTGAAAATACACACTTGCGGGCTCTGCCGCAAGGAAAGAATCAATTAATCTGGGAGTAGAGAGATTGGAAAGTGTACCCATTGGTGCCTTTTGGTACTTGCTTTTAAGGGAATAGGGAACAACGGTAAGCTCCACAATAAAAAAACGTGCGTTTATGGTTTGATGGCTCAGCTTATGCTTAAACACTTCCGACACGTACCTTACCACCACATCGCCTTTACCCACAACCTCAACCCACTGGGGCAGCACCATAATGGCTTCGGGGGCAAGCATCTCCTGCGTTTCAATAAGAGGAAACTCATACAGGGAGTTCCAAATATCGCTGGCCTCTCGCCTATTTATATAGGTGTTCCCGGCGTGTTTCACCATAATGTAGTTAAAGAACCTATCCTTAGGAATAAGCTTTTTCCCCTTAACAGGCAGCTGGTCTATAAGGTTGTTTCTGTAAGCGTAGCAAATACCAACAAAAGGGCACTCGTTACAGTTAGGGCTACGGGGCACGCATTGCAAGGCACCAAAGTCTAGCAAGGCTTGATTAAAGGTATCGGGAGCCTCTTTATCCATTAGCTCCATTACCAGCTGGTGAAACTCCTTTTTGCCGCCAGCGGTAAACGGCGAGGCAAACACACCAAAAATACGAGCCAAAATTCGGTACACATTACCATCAATTGCAGGCACCTGCTGTTTAAAAGCAAAGGAAGCAATTGCCCCTGCCGAGTATGGGCCTAAGCCCTTTATGGTAATAAGCTGGTTGTATGTACTGGGCAGTTTACCGCCAAAACGCTCCATTACCATTTGCGCACCAGCCTGCATATTGCGGGCACGGGAATAGTAGCCTAGCCCTTGCCACACCTTCATAAGGGCATCGAGAGGAGCCTCGGCAAGTGACTGAATAGTAGGGAAAGCCTCAATAAACCGCAAATAGTAGTCCAACCCTTGGGCAACGCGCGTTTGCTGGAGAATCACCTCCGACACCCAAATATGGTATGGGTCAGAAGTTTGTCGCCAGGGTAGTACACGGGCATTTTGCCCATACCATTTAATAAGGATGCTCTTAAAATCCATAGAATCAAAACTAAGCGATGTTTCAATTGCTCAAAAATAATCTAAACCTTTTTCTTTTATAATCAGAAAACAGTTATATTTGCAGTCCGAATTTCAGAATTCAACTCTAATCATTTGATAATTAAAGATTTTTAAAAATGACAAAGGCAGATATCGTTAACGAGATTTCCAAGAATACCGGAATCGAGAAAGTTACTGTTCAGAAAACCGTTGAGGCTTTCATGGAAACCGTAAAGGACTCTCTTGTAAAGGAGAAAAACGTTTATCTAAGGGGTTTCGGTAGTTTCATCGTTAAGAAGCGCGCAAAGAAAACCGCTCGTAACATCTCTAAGAACACCACCATCATCATTCCAGAGCACTTTATTCCTTCTTTCAAGCCTGCTAAGACCTTTGTAAACAAGGTTAAATCGCACATCAAGAAGTAATTTCTAGGAAACCCATATTTTAATACTTAAAACATTACAATCATGCCAAGCGGAAAGAAAAGAAAGAGGCATAAAATGGCTACTCACAAGCGTAAAAAACGTCTTCGTAAAAATCGCCATAAAAAGAAAAAATAGTCCTGTATTAACCTACAGGTACATAGTTTAACCACTACCAACCTAAAGACCCATTGCGGCTCTTTAGGTTGGTGTGTTTGTAGTAAACCTACCTTACACGTAAATTCAAAACCACGTAGTAGTGAATATTGAACTGGTAATTGATGTCCGAACATCTGAAATTGCGCTTGCTCTGTTGGAAAACAAGCAACTTGTTGAGCTCAACAAGGAACGCAACAATGTTCAGTTTTCGGTTGGCGACATCTATCTCGGTAAGGTAAAAAAAATTATGCCCGGTCTAAACGCAGCCTTTATCGACGTGGGGTACGAGAAGGATGCCTTTTTGCACTACCTAGACCTGGGACCACAGTTCCAATCGTTTAACAAATCGCTACAAGCCGCCCTTTCTAAAAAAGGGAAAGTAGTGCCCGTTTACAAGTCGAAACTTGAGCCTGATATAGACAAGAACGGGAAAATTGGCAACATTCTTACAACGGGGCAGCCCATTCTGGTACAGATAGCGAAGGAGCCTATCTCAACTAAGGGGCCTAGGCTTAGCTCCGAAATTTCCATTGCTGGCCGCAACATAGTTCTTCTCCCCTACTCCGACAAGGTTTCCATTTCTCAGAAGATTGCTTCACAAGAGGAACGCAAGCGCCTTAAGCGCTTAATGGAAAGCATTATTCCTAAAAACTACGGAGTTATTGTTAGAACTGCTGCCGAAGGGAAAAAAGTTGCTGTGCTCGACGCAGAACTTAGAGGCCTCATTAAAAAGTGGGAAACCGCTACAGAAAAAATTAAAGGCTCACCCATTCCTGGGCTCCTAGTTAGCGAGCTCAAGCGTACTTCGGCTATCCTTAGGGATATGCTTAACGTTTCGTTTAACAGCATACACGTTAACGACGAGAGCATCTACAACGAGGTGCGCGACTACATTAATACAATTGCTCCTGAGAAGGAGAAGATTGTAAAACTTTACACGGGTAATGTTCCCATCTTTGACCACTTTGGCATTGAGAAGCAGATAAAAAGCGCCTTTGGTAAAACCGTTTCCTTTAAAAGCGGGGCTTACCTTATTGTGGAGCACACCGAGGCACTTCATGTTATTGATGTTAACAGCGGTAATAGATCGAAGGCCGGAAACGACCAGGAAACCAATGCCCTTGAGGTTAACCTTGCTGCTTGCGATGAGATTGCAAGACAGCTAAGGCTTCGCGATATGGGCGGTATTATTGTTGTTGACTTTATCGACATGCACCAAGCCGAGAATAAACAGCTGGTGTTTGACAAGATGAAGGAGGTTATGGGCAAGGACCGAACCAAACACAACATTTTACCCCTAAGCAAATTTGGGCTTATGCAGATTACTCGCCAGCGCGTTAGACCCGAAATGCACATTAACACTCTTGAAAAATGCCCTACATGCAAGGGTTCTGGCGAGGTTAGCCCTACAGTGTTACTCGATGAGCTCGTCGAGAACCAGCTTAGCTTCATTGTTCGGGAGAAGGGGATTAGCAACGTTACCATTAAGCTTCACCCATACATTGCAGCTTACCTTAACAAGGGATTCATTTCCCGCCGAATTAAGTGGATGTTCCGCTACAAGTGCCGACTAAGGGTTGTTCCCATTTCGTCGTTCACATTCTTGGAATATCACTTCTTCGACAATAACGATAACGAGATAGAATAAGCCAACCGAATCCCGCTGCCAGGCAGCGGGATTTTTTTATTTCCCCCGCGCCCATTAAACCATTTTAACATTAACCGCTCTATGCTATAGCAAACATGGAAATATTTGCATAAAACCATACATTGTTTGTAATTTGCACCAGTATTGGGCTCTTAGCTAAAATGTTTAACCACTTAGTAATGTTCACAATGCAACTTGTAGCTGCAAAATCCATGACGTGAAACATTTTTGTACAGAGAGTGTTATTCCGTTTGTAATGATAAATTTGCGGGCACACCTTAATCAATTTAGAAATTAAAACAACTAAATAGTAACCAAACAAAGCCACAATGAAACTAGTATCACGAGTAATTCTAGGGTTATTCCTTGCTCTGTTTGCATGGCAAACAGCTAGTGCTCAGGTTATGGACCCAATACGTTGGAAGTTTGAGGCCAAAAAAATCGACAGCAAAAAGTACGAGGTGGTATTTAAAGCCACTATTGATGCTGGTTGGCACCTTTACTCAACCACACTTCCAGAAGGGGGACCAATCCCTACATCGTTCAATTTTAGCAACCCACAAGGCTTCCAACTTGTTGGATCCATTAAGGAGCTGGACAAAGCCAAAAAGGAGCACGATGAGATATTCGACATGGATGTTACCTACTTTGATGGTACAGCCACCTTTGTGCAAGAGGTTGAGCTAACCGCCGAGGCCAATACAACAGCATCGGGAACCATTGAGTACCAAGCCTGCTTTGAGGATAAGTGCCTTTTCCTTGAAAAGGACTTTAGCTTAAGCTTAGGCGACTTTAAGGCAGCAGCCGTAGCCGAGGAAAAACCAGTTGAGAAAACCAGCGAACCAGCAAAGGAAGAAGAGGGCTCATCGCTTCTGGTATTCTTCTTTATTTCGTTTGCTGCAGGTTTAGCCGGACTGCTTACCCCCTGCGTTTTCCCAATGATCCCCATGACTGTATCGTTCTTTATGAACAAGCAAGGCAATAAGCTCAACGCCATAGTGAACGCACTGGTTTTTGGATTATCGATTATTGTAATCTACACTGGCATTGGATTCCTTGTATCGCTTACCAGCATGGGAGCTAGCTTTGCCAACGACATCACCTCGCACTGGATAACCAACGCCATCTTCTTTACCCTGTTCATTGTTTTTGCCGCTTCGTTCTTTGGCTTGTTCGAGATAGTACTACCGGGCAACCTGGCCAACAAAACCGACAGCAAAGCAGATAAGGGCGGATTTATTGGCTCGTTCTTTATGGCGCTAACCACCGTTATTGTTAGCCTATCGTGCGTTGGACCTATTGTGGGCTCTATTCTTGTAGAGGCTGCTGCAGGAATTGGTGCAAAACCTATAATAGGGATGTTTGGTTTCTCGCTAGCCTTCTCTATCCCATTCACGCTATTCGCCATATTCCCATCGTGGCTAAATGCTCTTCCCAAATCGGGAGGCTGGATGAACTCTGTTAAGGTGGTACTTGGCTTTATTGTACTTGCCTTCTCGCTTAAGTTCTTAATGGTTATAGACCAGAACTACCATTGGGGATTCCTTACCCGCGAAGTTTACCTATCCATTTGGATTGCCATATTCCTATTACTAGGCCTTTACCTATTGGGTAAAATAAGGTTCGAGATGGACTCTGAGGTTAAGCACATAGGATTCTTTAGAATGCTTATGGCAGTGGCCTCATTCTCATTTATGATTTACCTTGTACCCGGACTGTTTGGCGCACCCCTATCGGGAATATCAGGGCTACTTCCTTCTCGCGCAAGCCACAAGTTCGATCTAGCAACTATGATAAGCCAAGCTAGCCTTAACTCGGGCAAGGTTAGCGATAAAAAGGCGCTTTGCGAGGAGCCTAAGTACGCCGATTTCCTTCACCTACCTCACGGTTTGCAGGGCTACTTTGACTACGAACAGGCATTAGCTTGCGCTCGCGAACAAAACAAGCCGCTGTTTATTGATTTTGTTGGTCACTCCTGCTCAAACTGCAAGGAGATGGAAGAAAAGGTTTGGAGCGACCCAAGGGTTCTAGAAAGACTTAGGAACGACTTTATTATTGTAGCACTATACGTTGACGAGCGCTTTGAACTACCCGAAAACGAATGGGTTACCTCTACCGTTGACGGCAAGGTGAAAAAGACAATCGGTAAAAAGAACTCCGATTTCCAGATTTCGCGCTTTAACATGAACGGTCAGCCATACTATGTAATTCTTGGCAATGGGGAGCAAGTTCTTACCGACCCATTTGGCTACAATACCGATACCGAAGCATTTATTGAATTCCTTGACAAAGGGAAAGCAGCCTTTAGCGCAGGACTTAGTAGCAAAGTAACAATAAGCGGAAGTATGTAAAGGTACGTTAGATGATTTGCATCTTTAAAAAGATATTCACCTATAAGAAAGAGGGTGTCCGTTACTTTGGGACACCCTCTTTCTTTTTATGCTATTTGAAATGCAAAATTACTGCATCTTACTCATATTCGCATCAAACTAAAATACTACGAATTAACCTTTTATAAATTAGGTAATATGACACTCAAGGTTAATCCTACCTGTTCGGGGCAGGTAGTTTGCATACATTGCCGTGGGTAAATTCGTATTGCTCATAACCCACGGTTATCAAAGTCACACCACTTTGTGGCTATAAATTTAGATGGTAGAAAAAGGCTGAAAGGCTTAACTCATAATAACCCTTGGTGAAACCGAAGGAACAAGAAGGTGCGTCTAGATGCACCCCGAAGGGGTGCTACTTTTTTGCAACAAGAGAAACTGAAGTTACGCTACTACTTGGCACGGTACTAACCTTAAACAATGCTACATCAAAATAAGCTAAATTGATTTTGTACGGTAAACAATGCAAACATCAGAGGTGATGCTTATCAGAGTCAGGAACTCTTCTTTCGCATCAGCACCCGTGATAGCAGGAGAAGCAGGAACAGTGCCGATACAAGCGTTGCAATACGCCCAATAAAATCGCCATACACCGCATAAAATGTAAGCTGAGTATTGGCCTTTATTGTACCCAATATGCTTCCCCGCTTCCACCAGCCCAGAGAGTCTAACACCTCGCCACGCTGGTTAATAAATGCAGAAATACCTGTATTGGCCGAACGGGCAATTGAACGACGCATCTCTATGGCCCGAATACTGCTATACGATAGGTGCTGCCTATAACCTGGCGTATCTTTCCACCATCCATCGTTTGTAACTACAAATATTAGGTTAGCGCCATTGCGGATATAACCCGCTAGGTACTCGCCAAAAACTGATTCGTAACAAATTACTGGTGCTACAGCAAATTGCTTGTCGTGCGACACAAAAACACCACGGTTCTGCTGTGTACCCAAACTACCAACCACTCCACCTAAATCAATAGAAAGTCGCTCTAGCATTTTAAAGTACTTAGGATATGGCATCATTTCAACCCCAACAACAAGCTTAGATTTGTGGTACACTTGGTAATCTCCAGTTGTATCTATCTGTATGGCTGAGTTAAACCTATCGTACAAATAGCCCTCTTGCATTGGGTACTTTCTAGCCGTAGGAGGCACAGTATCGCGCACATCGTAAAGCCTAAGGGTTGTAGCACCCGATACCCACTTTACCCTAGGGTGCGAATCAACAAAATTGCGAAACCGAGCAATGGTAAAGTTTTGGTCAATGGAACTCTCCCATATCCTATCGTCAATAGCCGTTTCGGGCGTAACTACATAATCTACATCGGCGGTAACCCCTTGCTCCGCAATATCCAGCATAAGGTCAACCTGTTGGTCGTTTGTCATGCCAGAGAACTTCTCTCCATAGGGGTCAATATTGGGTTGAATCACCAGTATTTTTGCCACACTACCCTTCTCCTTATAGCTATGGAATAAGCTTAGTGAGTAGATTGCAGGAGCAGCTATGAGCACAGCAAATAGCACAACATAAAACCAGCACCACCTTGACTCCTTCTTCAAATACGAATCAACAGCATAGTAAGCAGCCACGTTCCCAATAAGCACCCAAAGCGAGCCGCCTAGCACTCCAGTAAATTCGTACCATTGTATAACCTTTACCTCCTGCCCAAAGGCATTGCCTAGGGTTAGCCAAGGCCAAGCAACCTCAGAATTATGAAAAAACTGCTCGTAGGCAATCCAAATTGCCACAAAGGCAATTAGCCCCATTCTGTCTCCAAATCGTTTGCGCACGCTATGCGATAGCTGAAACGCTATAGCCATTAGAAAAGCGGTTACAAAAAAAGCAAAAATGCCTCCCCCCACCGTAGCATGGCAAATCCACCATGTAGCAATGGCCGACCACATAAAAAATGCTAAGAAGACGGAAAAGAAAGTGTAACGCCAGCGTCTGTTCTCCTTAATCCACTTATCGCCTAAATACAACAAGGGAACAAACCCAATAAAAAGAGGCCATGCAGGAACAGCCTCATACCAAGGTGAAGCCAACAAAACGCCAGCCAACACAAGAACTAAAATACGAACCGCTTTATGCATCTATACTATTTTTCGTTTTCACAAAATGAGTGTCAAATATAATCCATTAACAGCTTAAGTAGGCTAAAGAAACGTTAATTGTGGCGTTTACACCTAGCCGAAAGCAGCTCAAAACTCAAGTATATGTTTAATGATAGTGAAAACACCATAAACTAACTCTTAAAATTACTTAAAGATGGTTGAGAGGATGGCTTCAATTATTATCTTTACAGCTTGTATAAAAAAATGGGCAAGAAATAACTCATGGCTTTAACACTTCTGATTAAAGGGATAATTGTAGGGCTATTAGCATCAATTCCGCTTGGACCAATTGGAGTAATTTGCATACAGCGAACAATTAACAAAGGACGAATAAGTGGCTTTTTTTCCGGTATCGGAGCAGTCACAGCCGACACAATATTTGCAGCCATTGCTGGCTTTAGTTTATCGTTTGTTATCTCCTTTATAGAAGAGAAACAACTCTATTTTCAAATTATTGGCGGAGCACTAGTAATCTTTTTAGGCATTAAGATTTTTTACACAAACCCCATACAGCAGCTTCGCAGGCACAAGAAAAAGAAGAACAGCTTGCTTGAAGATTTCCTTTCGGTTCTGCTGCTAACCATTACAAACCCTCTTGCTGTATTCCTATTTATAGCGCTGTTTGCTACACTTAAAATTGTTAACGACAGCAGCAACATGGTTCACTCAACCATTGTATTGGGCGGCGTTTTCCTAGGTGCAAGCCTATGGTGGTACACGCTAAGTTCCCTTGTTAATATGTTTAGGGCAAAGTTCCGCCTAAAGCAGCTTTGGTGGATAAACAAAATTGCAGGCGGAGTTATATTTGTACTAGGCATTGTTGCTATAATAGACGTAATAAAGAATATTTACTTTAGTTAGGGATTTTAATCCACGAAAACTTCGGGTTTGGCCATTTTCTTACATTCATTTTTCCTATATTTAGGATTGGTATAATTTTGACCTAAGCGCATTCCCATTGGCCTACGGCGTCTATATACCAATGAGTTACAACAACCAAACCGATAGTACTAATTACTAAATATTCAATGCCATGAAGCTGGCCAACCAAATTCTTAAGTTTTGCTGTTTTAGAGGCGATTTAACCGACAAGGAAAAACTGGTTAAACTGGTGATGCTAAACCTAATGAACATTACCATGTTCGTTTTTTTTGTATCGCAAGCCATTATTCTTGTTATTAACTCAGAAAGCCTGGCCATAGCAGTTGCATACTTTGCTTCGGCTCTATTCCTGTTAGCGTCGTTCTTTTTAGCATCAACACAAAAGCAAACCTTAGGATTTAGCTTTGCATCAACAATTGTTGTAGCCCTAATGCTTTTAGGGGGGCTTACTGTTGGTAGCGTTGGAAGTTTTGGAGCACTAATGGTTGGTCTGTTCCCCATTTTTATAATAGGTATTCTTGGTATGGGAACTGGAAGCGTGGTATTTATTTTAGGCTTTCTCTTACTGTCCTCCATGCTACTTTTTATTCCTCTAGAGCCCTTTGTTAATTTCACAACGCCAATATCAAGTAAGTTCATCTTTGTTCTTACCTATATAATAGGAGCGTTTGTTGCCATTATAATAGAATCGCTGCGCTACAGAATATTATCGGAAGTAGAGCGTAAAATGCTAGACCAAAAGAACTCCAACAGGCTTAAGGAAGAGTTTATTGCAAAGCTATCGCACCAAATTAGAACCCCGCTTAACAACATAATGGTTATTGCCAACATTCTTAACAACTCAGAACTTGACGATAAGCAGCGGGATATGATAGACACAATTCATGCCTCTACCAACAACCTAGTGAACGTTGTAAACAGCATGGTTGAGATATCGAATGTTGATTTACGCGAAAGCGGCACATACAGCATTAACTTCAATCTACACAGCACAATACAGAGCACACTCAAGCTGTTCACGGCTCAAAACGCCAACAATGTTGATTTTAGCCTGAAGATTGATGAGAGCATACCCAAAACGCTCAATGGCGATCCTGTTAAAATAAAACAGATATTCCTTAACCTAATTGAAAACATCCTTAAGAACAAAAGCAGTAACAAAACTGCCATTGAGATTAAGGTATCAAAGGTGAAGGAATCGGCCGACAACATTGAACTTTACTACGAAATAAGAAGTAACAGAGCCATTCTGCTCCCTGTTGATCATGAGCATAGCCAGTTTATAACCAACGAAACCACCTACTCATCGGCATCAACACAAATATACATTGAGCTGCTGGAGCTAAACATCACACAGAAACTTATTGAGAGTAATGGAGGAAAGCTTAGCATCAACCTATCGCAAGATGCTGCACAGTTCTCGTTCCCATTCTCCTTAAAAAAGGTGTACAGCAGCATCGCAGAATCCTCGGCACCAACAACCGAAACGTCCAATGATACCGAGGCTCAGCCAAAAACGGAG
>Ga0116182_1006012_pt1 | contig 10258 bp, 10 predicted proteins | sample AD_UKC077_MetaG_FD_89805 | JGI IMG/M metagenome (GOLD analysis project Ga0116182, IMG submission 89805) | Active sludge microbial communities of municipal wastewater-treating anaerobic digesters from USA - AD_UKC077_MetaG | ecosystem: Engineered > Bioreactor > Anaerobic > Digestate | place: USA...
AATAACCATCGTTACTTCTGCATGATTTAGGATATACAAATAATCAGAAGCTGTTAATGTAGGATAGATTGGAACTGTAATAGCTCCTATCTGCATGATAGCCATATCCAGAATATTCCATTCCGGCCTGTTAGTTGCTATGATTCCTACTTTGTCTCCTTTCTCAATTCCTAAGTGAATTAGAGCATAACTAACTTTATTTATTTTATCAATATAATCTTGGGGGGAATAAGTTACCCACTCTTTGCCCACTTTGCCCCCAAAAGCTACAGTTTGATCGGGGTAAACCTCTTGATATCTGTGCAGAATATCAAAAATTCTTTCTATCTTCATACTGTTATTTCGATTTAGATCATAAAATGCAAATGTAATACCACTTTTTTGTATAATTTTAATAAAGTGATTTACACCTTGTTTTTGGGACTAAAAGCGGGAATTGAGCTGTTAAATTACTCTATCAGGGGTGAAATTAAAAAAATAAATATTTTTTTGGCAGAAGCAATCGTTATATTTTGTATATTCGCATCCTAAAAAAAGAGGTTAAAAATGTCACAAAAAGCTCCTGATTATTTATTAAAAAAGAAGAATATAATTCTTTTTTTAATCTTTGTTGCTCTTTTTTCTGTGCTTTTTTTCAATATATACAAGCCTTTCAACTCCAGTTCCTGGACTCATAATGGGAATAACAAAACTATCTACTTCTTTTTGTCCATTTTTTTTATATTCAGTGGAGTTATTATTTTAGCAATAAGTCGCATTATCATGTTTCAATATAAAAAGAGAAATTCTCTTTCGCTTACTACTTTTATGGTATGGATAGTAGGTGAGATTGTTGTTCTCTCTGTCATCTACAGTCTGTTTGCTCTCCATTTTTTTACTAACAAAATTGACTTTTTCGATATTTTCCCCCAAACTCTACTTTACCTATTTTTGACTCTTTTAATTCCTTACATCGTATCTTGGCTTTATTTTGCACTACAAGAGAAAAATTCAGCTATTGCCAAATTGATTGAAATGAATCGTTACATTGACGAAGAAAACTACGTCAATATTGCGAATGAAAAACACAATTTAATCCATTTTCATGATGAAAAAGGTACACTAAGGCTATCTATTAAATTTGGAAAATTATATTATATTGAAGCAGCTGACAATTACGTCAACATTTATTATGAAAACAAGGGAAAAATCACCCGTTTTTTATTACGAAACAGCTTAAAAAATATTGAAGATCAATTTAAAGATTATCCCTTAACCCGTTGCCATCGATCCTATATCATCAATGTTGATAAAATAAAGATTTTAAAAAAAGAGAAAGATGGCATCTATTTAGATTTTGATTTTGCTGATACTCCCATCATTCCCGTATCAAAAACATATTCAGAAAATATAACAGAGATTTTTTACAAATAACCCTATGAAAATCAGATTTGCAACAATAGAAGATATACCTACCATTTTAGATCTTATTCGCTCCATTGCTGAATATGAAAAGCTTTTGGATCAAGTTGCAGCAACAGAGGATATCTTGAAAAAATCTCTCTTTGAATATAAAAGTGCTGAAGTTTTAATTGGTGAAGTAGATCATAAGCCTATTGGTTTTGCTCTTTTTTTCCATAACTTCTCTACTTTTACAGGTAAAAGAGGATTATATTTAGAAGATCTATTCATTATTCCCCAATATAGACATCAGGGTTATGGGAAACTTTTCTTTGCTAAACTGGCAGAAATTGCCATTCAAAGAGATTGCGGACGTATGGAATGGATCTGTTTGGATTGGAATCAACCCTCTATAGATTTTTATAAAAATAAAATCAAAGCTATACCGTTAGATGAGTGGACCGTTTACAGAGTAACAGCTGAACAATTTCAAGATATTATTCATGAATGTGAAAATAGATAAAAAATTTATATATTTTATAGTAAAAACAAATCAAATATTTTAACAATGAAAAAAGAAATTATCACACCCCAAGAAGCAATTAGTAAAATCAAAGATGGAATGACTTTAATGATCGGTGGTTTTCTAGGGGGAGGGTCTCCCGAAAATATCATTGATGCTTTAGTTGAGAGTAATCTAAAAGATTTCACTATTATTGGTAACGACACCGGATTTCCGAATAAGGGAATCGGGAAATTAATAGCTGCAAAAAAAGTAAAAAAGGTGATCGTCTCCCATATTGGAACCAATCCTCTTACTATTGAGCAATTAAACAATAAGGAGCTTGAAGTTGTTTTTGTACCTCAAGGAACATTGGCAGAACAAGTTCGATGCGGCGGGTCCGGTTTAGGAGGAATATTAACGCCAACAGGAGTTGGTACGGCAGTTGAAGAAGGAAAACAAAAAATTGAATTGGATGGCAAAACCTATCTTTTAGAAACTGCTCTTCGTGGAGATGTTGCATTAGTAGGAGCTTCTATTGCAGACCAATCAGGTAATTTAGTTCACAAAGGAACAACTCAAAACTTTAATCCTTTAATAGCCATGGCTTGTGACCTGGTGATTGCAGAAGCAGAAGAGATTGTTGAAACCGGAAATATTCCAATGGAACAAATTCACACACAAAATATCTTTGTTGACTTTATCGTTCAACGTAATTAATAACCCTTTAAATCTATAAAAATGGCAAAATCAATGATTAGACTACGCATGAGTTCTCAAGATGCGCATTATGGTGGAAGTTTAGTTGATGGAGCAAAAATGCTTCAACTGTTTGGTGACGTTGCAACCGAACTGTTAATTATTCACGATGGTGATGAAGGACTTTTTGTGGCATACGATAGTGTAGAATTTTTAGTTCCGGTTTTTGCCGGTGACTTTATAGAAGCTACCGGTGAGATTGTTTCAGCCGGAAACAGTTCTAGAAAAATGACTTTTGAAGCTAGAAAAGTGATCGCTCCCAGAACTGATATCTCAGACTCTGCTGCCGATGTTCTGGCAGAACCCATTGTTGTATGCAGAGCATCCGGAACTTGCGTAGTTCCGAAAAAAAATCAAAGAATTCAACACTAATATTAAGAAAAACAATTACTATGGAAAAATTAATTATTACTGCCGCAATTTGTGGCGCTGAAGTACTAAAAGAGCACAATCCTGCAGTTCCTTATACTATTGAAGAGTTAGTTCGTGAAGCTAAATCAGCTTATGATGCCGGCGCTTCAATTATCCACTTGCATGTTCGCTGGGATGATGGAACTCCAACACAAGATAAAGGACGCTTTAAAGAAGCTATTGATGCAATCAAAAAAGAAATTCCGGATATCATTATTCAACCTTCGACAGGTGGTGCAGTAGGAATGACGGATGATGAAAGATTACAACCTACCGAATTGAAACCGGAAATGGCTACTTTAGACTGCGGAACTCTCAATTTTGGAGGAGATGAGATTTTTATCAATACAGAAAACACCATCAAATATTTTGGTAAACGAATGATTGAATTGGGAATCAAACCTGAAATAGAGGTTTTTGACAAAAGTATGATTGATATGGCTCTCAGACTGCATAAAAGAGGATTTATCCAATCCCCAATGCACTTTGACTTTGTAATGGGTGTAAATGGTGGAATTACCGGGGAACTAAGAGATTTTATCTTCCTGAGAGAAAGTATTCCGGCTGATGCTACCTACACAGTAGCCGGTATAGGACGATTTGAATTTCCACTGGCTGTAACTGCAATCATTGATGGTGGACATGTCAGAGTTGGATTTGAGGATAATGTTTATTTATCTAAAGGTGTCTTGGCTAAATCTAATGGAGAATTAGTAGAAAAAGTTGTTCGTAGCTAAAGAATTTGGAAGAGAGATTGCTACTCCTGCTGAAGCAAGAGAAATTTTAGGATTGGCACCTCTATCATAAGTATTAGTTTCCTTTAACAAAAAAATGGCTATTCTGATTTGAATAGCCATTTTTTTATACAAGCAACACCTGTTAATTTCCTCTTAGAAGAGCATTAAACCTCTCTTTTAATTCGTCATCTACCGGTAGACCGGACATCATCTTAAGTTTATAAAGTTGTCTAACCGTATGAATATCTTCTTTATTTAAATCATACGCTTTTTGATACCAATCGTGAGCTTGCAATAAAACGGCTTCCTTTTTAGCAATCAGTTCTTGTTGTAGTTTGATTTTCTCATCATTACTACGATTAGAAGTTCTTATCTCTTCTCTTTCCAGGTCAATATTGGCCGCTTCCTTTTGATAAAGGTCTGCCTTATAGGTGATAAAAGCAGCACTATTAGGATATTTTTCCAGATATTGATCAACAAACTCACCTAGCTCTTTATCAGCATCAACAGTACTTAAGTACTCCATTAATTCAATAAATTTAGCTTCGTTTTCCTTGTCAACAGCGTGACTTTGAAGCATTTGTAATGCATTTGCCTTGAGAGTTGAATCCTCTTTAGTGAGATACAGATAATTCAATTCCAATAATTGTATGTCATAATATGCAGGTAAAGTATCAGCTATCATTCTTTTTGCTTTTTTAATCACATCACCACATTTAGCTGTATCATTTTCAGAAAGGTAATATGAATACATATCACGGTAAACTGCAGGAGCTTTATTCTCTTTATAGTTGTACGCACGAATCAAATAAGTTTTATAATTCTCCAGATCTTGTTTAATCTTGTATATAATGTACAGATTATAATTGATTCTGAAAATATCAGCTTCATTTATCGGTTTCTTTTCAGTTTGAATACGATAGCATCTCAAAGCTATTTCATAAATTTCCAATGCTTTATCATAGTTCTCCTCATCAAAATATTTGTCCCCTAAAATCTCAACATCTCTCGCACATTCTCTTTGTCCTTCCATTGCACCAAACAGACCTCGCATCGGTTCTACATTTTTATCCATTTGAATTGCTTTGGCAAATGCTTCAACAACCTCAAGAATAATGTCGGGATTCTTAATTTTATACTTCGGATCTTTTGCTTTCAAATCTTGCTCATACAGGTAGTATCTCACATAGACGTTGGCTTTCATCAACCAAACTTTGGCACTTCCCTCATTTCCGGGCATACATCTCTTGTCGAATTGTGTTTTAGCCTTTCCTGGAGCATTTTGATTAACAATTGTGTAATGAATATCATTCAAACAATCCTGTGCTAACAGTGAAGCAGTGAATAACATTAGCACGGCAAATAAACTCAATAATTTTTTCATGTTTTCAAATATTTGTCAATAATATTATTTATTTTCTAAACTTTCGATCTTTTTTACAATGTCATCATACTTGGGTGAATCATTCCTCCCATATATAGACCTTAAAATATTCAAAACGTTTAAATCATCAGGATCTTTCAAGATTACCTTCTCGAAATAAAATTCAGCCTCTGCAAGAAGATCCTTAGATTCTTTTTTTATTTTGGTAATCTCCTCCATTTCGGTTGAATAATCCATTTCATTATACTCTTTGAATTTATTTTCAGATAAATAGTAATAACAAACACCCAAGTTATAAAGTATAATATAATTTTCTTTATCGTACTGGAGTGCCCGAATTAAATAAGACTTTGCATCATCATATTCTTCCAGTTGGATGTAGAAATTAGCTACATTAACCAGTAGGTCAGGATTTCCATAAATCGAAGCAGGAACCTCTTTAAGCATTTTTTTTACTCTTACAGTATCCTTTTTAAAAAAGTAGTAATCTATTTCAGCCAAGTAAAGAGCCGGGTCTTGAGTTTCGATTTGTTTCATTTTTTCGAACAATTGATCACTCTTTTCCGGAGTACCTTCAATTTTATATAACTCCATCAGACGCAAAAAAAGATTAGGATTTTGTGATCCATCATGGAGAGCTTTTTCATAAAAAGAGAGTGCTTTGGCATCCTTTAAATTTTCTAATGTGTAAGCATAATAAAAGTACAACTCACCATGTAAAGGCAAATCAGGTATTTTTAACTCGTAGCAATAGATCGCCTTTTCCAATACGTTTTTTGCCGATTGAAACCTTTCCGATATTAGCTCGTCCACACCATATACGTACAGTAATCCATACAAAGATGGGAGTGCCACATCCGGTGTCAAAATATTATATGCATCAATCTGCCTATCCATAGATTGAGTTTTTATAAAAGCATCATAAGCTTGAACCGGTGCATCAGGAAATCGGATTAAATAGCGTTCATCCTCTCTTTTTTTCTCATACTCATGATTTGCCAGATAAAGATAAATATTCCCTTTATACAAATAGGTCAATGCTTTTTTTGAAAGTTTTGGATCATTGACACAGAGGTCTATTAATTCTTTGGCTTCAAAATAATCTCCATTAGCAAAAGCATTATAAGCTCTGTTCAATGACGGCTTTTGCGCCATTGTTGTACACAAAGAAAAAATAAATAAAGAAAGAATGACTAATTTATTCCTCATAATTTTAGTGTTTTATTCATTTTCTGAATTTGAATCGGTTTCATCGTTCTCTGTATTTTCAACCGAATCCATATTTTCAGTTGCATCCGTTATTGTACCATTTTCCTCTTCATCTTCATCATCTTCTCTTGGAACTTGTGATACAGCAGCTATGATATCCTCCTCATTCAGATTGATTAATTTAACTCCTTGAGTAGCTCTACCCATGACTCTTAACTGATCAACATGGAGACGAATAGCAATACCGGAACGATTAATAATCATTAAGTCATCCTCATCAGTAACATTCTTAATTGCTATTAAGCCGCCTGTTTTCTCAGTAATGCTGATTGTTTTGACACCCTTCCCTCCCCTATTGGTAGCTCTATAATCTTCCAATGGAGATCTTTTACCATAACCATTCTCTGAAACAACCAAAATATCATACTGATCATTATCAACACAAATCATTCCAACTACATAGTCGTCAGGATGCCCCAAAGTTATTCCTTTCACTCCCATAGCATTTCTTCCCATTGGTCTAACGGTTTTTTCACTAAATCTGATGGCTTTACCGGAATGGATGGCCATCATAATTTCACTATTTCCATTAGTCAATTTAGCCTCCAACAAATGATCATCATCTTTAATAGTAATAGCAATGATTCCATTTTGTCTTGGTCTGGAATAAGCTTCTAAGGATGTCTTTTTAATGATTCCTTTTTCTGAGCATAAGATAATGTAGTTATTGTTAATATAGTCCGTATCAGACAAATTATCAACATTGATGACCGCCCTAATCTTATCATCAGACTCTATATTAATTAAATTTTGAATCGCTCTACCCTTTGATGTTTTGCTTCCTTCCGGAATCTCAAAGACTCTTAACCAGAAACATTTTCCTTTTTCCGTAAAGAAAAGAAGGTAGTTATGATTTGTTGCAATATAAAGATGTTCTATAAAATCTTCATCACGAGAGGCTGATGCTTTAGATCCTTTACCTCCTCTATGTTGCACCCTATACTCTGAAAGCAACGTTCTCTTGATATATCCTAAATGAGAAATTGTGATCACCACCTCATCGTCAGCAATAGTATCTTCAATTCTAAAATCTGAAGCGGAGTATTCAATTCTGGATTTTCTTTCATCTCCGTACTTGAGTTTCATCTCCAATGTTTCCTCTTTAATGATCTCTTTTCTCAACTGTTCATCTGACAACACTTGCTCAAGGTATGTGATTTTTTTGATCAACTCATCATATTCAGCTTGTAGTCTATCTCTTTCCAATCCTACGAGCTGTCTCAATCTCATTTCAACTATAGCCGATGCCTGTTTTTCACTGAAATCATACTTTGCCATTAATTCCTGTACAGCATCTGCAACAGTCTTGGAAGCTCTAATTAGGGCAATAATTTCGTCGATGATATCCAATGCTTTCAATAACCCTTCAAGAATATGCGCTCTTTCTTTCGCTTTTCGTAGTTCAAATTGTGATCTCCGGATCACCACTTCCATTCTGTGTTTCACAAACTCTGCTATCAAATCCTTCAAATTCAAGGAAACAGGTCTCCCGCCAACTAAAGCAATATTATTAACACTAAATGAGGATTGAAGTGCAGTATATTGGTACAATTTATTCAATACCACATTGGGTACTGCATCCTTTTTTAATTCATAGATAATTTTAGTACCATTCTTATCACTAGATAGATTTTCAATATTGGAAATACCATCAATTTTATCCTCTCTGATCAACTCCACTGTCCTTCTAATCATGTCAGAGGGATTAGTAAGATAGGGCAATGTTGTAACTGTAATCGTTGTTCTGTTAGAATCTTCATCAATAGTAGCATCACCTCTCATCACAACTCTGCCTCTACCCGTTTCAAAGGCTTCCCGTACTCCGTCATAGCCATAAATTACACAGGAGGTTGGAAAATCTGGTGCTTTAACATACTCCATCAATTCAGGGATAGTAATATCCTGGTTATCCACATAAGCAACAATTCCATCACACACTTCCGAAAGATTATGAGGAGGCATATTAGTAGCCATCCCCACTGCAATTCCTGACGAACCATTAATCAAAAGACTAGGTATTTTTGAAGGTAATACTGTAGGTTCTTGCAATGAATCATCAAAGTTATTGGAAAAATCTACTGTTTCCTTCTCAATATCCACCAACATCTCTTCCGCAATCTTTCTCATTCTTGCTTCAGTATAACGCATAGCCGCCGGACTATCCCCATCGACGGAACCAAAGTTTCCCTGTCCGTCAATAAAAGGATATCTCAACGACCAATGTTGTGCCATTCTCACCATTGAGTCATAAACGGCAGTATCCCCATGAGGGTGATACTTTCCTAATACATCCCCGACAATTCTTGCAGATTTTTTGTGTGGTTTTCCTGAAGTTATACCCAGATCCCACATTGCATATAGTATTCTTCTGTGTACCGGTTTCAATCCATCACGAACATCAGGTAAAGCACGAGACACAATTACCGACATAGAGTAGTCAATATAAGCTGACTTCATCTGATCCTCGATATTTACCTGAATAATTTTTTCTCCTTCTTCCATGTTTTTGTTTAGTTGTTGATATAATTAACGTATTCTCTTTCAGTTACTTTATCATTCAATGAATGAACCTACAAAGATACGATTTTTTTCATTAGGAAAGAAAGTTATTATGTAAAAAAAACTTCCTTCCCCCCCTTATTTTTTATTTCTAAAGTAGATTAGTAACTCAATACTATTTCATTGCAATGGTTTCGATTTCAACCAAAGCTCCCGCTGGCAAATCTTTCACGGCAAACGCAGCTCTAGCCGGTGAATTTTCTTTATAATAGTTCCCATACACTTCATTCATAGCTTTAAAGTTAGCTATATCACTAAGTAAACATGTTGATTTTACCACATCCTGAAATGTATAACCAGCAGCTTCAAGAATCGCAGCAATATTTCGCATAACCTGTTCGGTTTGCTCTACTATACCTCCTTCGACAATTTTGCCTGTAGTCGGATCAACAGGTATTTGACCTGATATGTATAAAGTTCCATTCATTTCAATAGCCTGGCTATAGGGTCCAATAGCTTGAGGAGCGTTAGGTGTACTAATTATTTTTTTCATTTTACCTATTTATTAAATTTTACAATCTGCAAAATTATGAAAAAAAATTTTCATATTGGTCACAAAGTAAAAAATAATGTCTTATCTTTTTGTGATTTATTTCATTTTATTAACTTTTATTATCAAATTTTTATTTACTTTTGCGCCGATTCTTAATCCTTATAATTTTAGATTAGATTTAAAAACCAATTTTGTTAATTTATGAAAAAGATTTTATTAATTTTAGCACTTGTTTCTGTTGCGTTTTTTGCGTATTCACAAACCTTTGTTTCTACAACACCTGCTAATAAAAATGTTATTCTCGAAGAATACACAGGTATGAATTGTCCATATTGTCCTGATGGACATAAAATTGCTCAAGAATTAATGGCAGCCAATCCTGACCGCCTTTTTGCCATTAACATCCACCAAGGTTCCTTCGCAAACGGTACTCCCAATTATAAAACTCAGTGGGGTGATGCCTTAGCCAATCAAACCGGATTAACGGGATATCCTTCCGGAACTATTAACCGACACGTTTTCTCCGGATCTAATACTGCATTAGGAAGAGGAGAGTGGGTTTCAAAATCTAATATTATTTTGGGAACTCCTTCACCTGTTAACGTAGCAGCAGTTGGCACCATGGATTGGGCTACCAGAGAATTGACTATTGTTGTAGAAGCTTATTACACCGGTAATGCAACAAACAGCACCAACATGTTGAATGTTGCTCTTTTGCAAAATGATATTTTAGGTCCACAACAAGGAGGTTCCTCATTTAATCC
>Ga0116182_1006016_pt1 | contig 10254 bp, 1 predicted proteins | sample AD_UKC077_MetaG_FD_89805 | JGI IMG/M metagenome (GOLD analysis project Ga0116182, IMG submission 89805) | Active sludge microbial communities of municipal wastewater-treating anaerobic digesters from USA - AD_UKC077_MetaG | ecosystem: Engineered > Bioreactor > Anaerobic > Digestate | place: USA...
TAGTTCATGTGTATATATGAAAAATAATATATAAAACTAGTTCGATGTAAATCTTAAGACTTCATATATATAATGTTATTATTACAAATATATATATATAATGGGAAAAATAAATCTTAAAAAAAATATTAGAAGAATTTTAGTTTATTAATAATATAAGTAAACATGTTGATCATTGTGAATCTTCCCTAACTCAGTTGGTTAGAGTGTCAGACTGTTAATCTGGAGGTCGAGCGTTCGAGTCGCTCGGGAAGAGTTTTTTTTTTTTTTATGTCTTTTATCTTATTTTTCGCTGTATTTTTGCACAGGCCCTTGGCATGGTCTCAGGATGCCACCTGTGCAATTTCAGGCGAATTCGAAGAAAAAGAAATTAATAATGAAATTTTTCCGCTTACCTTAAAATTCCACAACAAACGCTACGTACAAACGATCAAGCACAACCTTACAAACACAACGCAATGTTTTCCACGAAAACATGTACGATTTTTCGAAACCTCGAATAATGCACGAATTCCGAAACAAATTAAAGAAACGGAAGCGCCGCACGAAGGCGAACATAATGACACCATTCTTTACGAAAAACACTATCAAGAAAGCGACTATATCGCGAAACTAACATTTCTCAATTCTTCAAAAACCTCAAAAATCGAATCAGCAGACGACGTACAATCGAATGATGGGCATGCAGGCTGCACAAAACTCATTTCTAAGACAATTGCCATCGCATATATAATCTTATTCAAAAAGACAGAAAAGTATGCAGACAAAAAGATGGTGCCTTTTGAAACGCACAAAAACGCAAAGATCAATAAAAGACGATGTTTTCCAACAATACACTCTTATTCGAATTTTTCCATTTCTCCAACATCGACCATGTCGTCACTTTTTAACCTAACGAAGACTCATAAGCGAATGATTATATACCTTGCCATATCCATTGTCCTATCCCTCGCAAGCACAGCGAAAACATTTTTAAACCTTGCGACACCCCCTATTAACGAAAACGATTGCAGTATTTTAGCGGGAATCTATGAAACAATAAAGTCAATGATGGCACAAAACATCATTGCACATATACTGCATTTTACACTGCTGCTGAGCAGCAAATGCACACATTCTTTTGAACAATACAAAAGCTTTACGAATAACAATTTCAACATCTACTACCCCATGCTGTTATTCATCAGACGTACTATTATGTATGTTCGAAAGGAAAAGGCTCCACCGCCTGACATAACAAACCTCACACACATAAGTGAGAATTTCAACATCTTAGGAAGAAAAGACATGCTCCCATACTACATGTATTTACTCCATACACTTTTCAACATCTTCATTTCAGGTAAATATCATGTATGTGGACATGACAGTAGTACTAGCAACGAAAGCGAAGCCACTGCTAGTACAAACCACAACCACACAAGACACAAAAACAGAGGAAGGAGGTCAAAACGCATAAATAGAGATAAAGATAATGATCCACCAATCCTACCTCCTACACCACCTTCACCTTCATCTAACCAACAAGAAGAACAAACACAAGATGCATGGATCACATACAGAGTATCATTTACATACGAAGGTGAAATATATGTAGATGATAATGCAACAAAGGCAATGATTTACAAAAGCATCATTGCTGAAGGATACTATGTTGAAGATATCGAACATATTGAAGAAGGAATGTGGAAGTTCACCCTCAGAGTACTTCCACGAATGAAGGATTTATTAATTGCAATCATGGAAAGACTCAACATACAAAATATCGAAGTAGAAGAAGTCTTAGAACCAGCAACAGAACAAACGTTAGAAGACTTCAACAATCACCTTATCGAAAAGAATAACATGCTAGCCCTGGCATTCGAAGTTGAAGCATTATCACTCAATAGAGAAGTACTACCAGTGAACACCCACAATCACGAACAAAGATACATCATCAATAATGGTAGTTCATTCTCGTTCACCATGAATGCAGTAGTATTTAGAGCAATGATTGTATATACAGATGAATTAGAAATTAAAGCAAGTATATACAAAGCATTCAACATGAAGGGATACTACATTGACGATATTGAATGCGACACACATTCCAGCCAATACATCATAAGAATCATGGCTGCAGTCGACTCTACACAACAATTCATGCAATTTCTGAAAAAGGCTGGAATCGAACCACTAGCGTTTGAAGAGATCACAGACGAAATAAACGATGAAACACTAAACATAATCAACGATGCACTGAATGACAGAGTCAATACTCTAGCTCTTGAAGAGACAAAGTACACAATAATGTACACACATACCCCTCGTGCAATAGAAGAAGTACATAACATGATAATGAATGATGGCAACTTTGAAAGAATGTGCATCTCATTATCTGTTACAGACGAGAACGAGGTAATTGACTCACCTGAATACACACTCGCTCGATTAGTATCAACATTCCCAGACATTAAGGGATATATCAGAGATGATTACAATGACACAACATTCAACATTGTAATCAATACAACATACTTAGAAAGCTTCCTATCAAGAGCAGATGAACTGAATATCTCATACACAATTGAAGAGATATTCACACTTGATAGCGAAACAGAAGAATTAGAAATCACAGGGATACTAACCAACAGAGCAATGAAATTGTCATTCACCGCGAAGCCCTTCAAGAAACAAAATGGCAGTATTCTCCATGAATTCGTATTTAATTTTGAATGCGAAGCCGACGAAGACATAATAGCAAGAATGTGTTCGGAATTAATAGCCGACATACACATCAGTAACACATCCTTCAACGAGGAGAACTCGACACATACAATAACGTGCTATGCGAACTACAATCAACTGGAAAAGTTTGCATCACACTACTCAGACATTGCAGTCCACGTTTTGCAAGGCATTCTAGTCACTGAAGAAGTATCGTCATACCTCGATACTCTGATCCAAAGAAACAAAGAGCTGGTCGAGAGCTTCAAAACAAGAGAGGAAGAAAGAATAGAAGCAGAATTCATGGCAGTACCAATCTCTGAGAAAAGAGAAGCGGTGTTCAATATCTTCACTAACATCATCAACACAGAAGATATTGACACAAAACAACAACTATACTCCGAGTTACTTCGCTATAAAGGAATCAATCTATATGAAGACGCTCCGGAAACAAAGTGTGTCCTACTGGAATACATTAGAGATGCAGATTCAACATTCAAAGCGGATGAAGATTACGCTTTTATGTATTCCTTGGAGAGCCTGCATAGCACCGAATACAGAATGATCACATGTCCAATGTGTCAACATGCAAGCAACAGAGAAGATGACATCATCAAGCATCTAAAGCACTATCACAAAGTCCAACTAAAGGGTATATGGGATGCACGATTTACACTACTAACACATATGAAAGAAAGAGCACTCATCCCACTATCTGAATCAAATGATATACAAACATGTTTCAAATGCACATACTGTGATTTGTTGCATAACAACAAATCATTTGTTATCAACCACTGCAGGAATGAACATCCAGTTGATGAAATTAATATCATAACTGGATATGTTGGTAACAAAGAACAAATCATGACAATCCTCCAATCCAAGGCAGATGAAGACAGAAGAATAAAGGAGGAACAAGCAGCAGCAGAAGAAAGAAAACAACAGGAGATTGAAGAGGAGAAAAAGAGAAGACAAGAGGAGAGAGAAGAAGCAAGAAGAAGAGAAGAGATGAAGATCGCTGAAGAACATCAAAGAATCCTGAATCTCACTGAAGAAGATAGAATAGAAGAAGTCAATGCGATCTTCAGACATGCAGTGGAATCAAATAACATTGCATCAAAAATAGAAGACATGAAGGAGCTCGAGAGGTATACAGGCACCATCTTCACAAAGAACAATGAACACAATAGCCTATACCTCACAGTAACCAACGGACACAATGGCAGTATCATAAGAAAGAATGCAGTCTTAGAAGAGAATGAAGTCATTAATGGATATGAATCATTCTACGCAGACACCATCATGAGACTTGCAAACTATGATATTGACAAATACTGCTTTATCGAGAAAAACACAAAGACGATGTATGAATCAAAACTTATGATCAGATGTCCATACTGTACAGAATGCTGCAATGATGCAGAATGGATGATGATACATATGAAAAAGTTCCACAGGGAATCGATACAAGATACAATAGGTTACACATGGGCATTCATATTGCAGAGTATTGATAATGCAAGATTATCAGCAAAAGAATATTTCGGACCAATTGATGGGTATAGATGTAGTGAATGCGGCTTCACGAACACGAAAGAAAATGCTGTTAGGGCACATTGCAAGAAGGTACATAGTTCATTAGACATCCCAGTACACAGAGGTGTCATAGGAAGATTCATCGATGCATTCTTCAAATGCACGAAAATATACCGTAAGTATTCATTCAAGCCATTACAAAAAACGAAGATAGATTGCTACATATATTTCTTGAATAGGAAATACAGGTGTACTGCAAGTCAAACAGAGTGTATAGTACCAAAAGTAGTAATCAGAGAGAACACAGTTGGCCTCGATGGAGGATCTAGATTATCACTAACTACTCACTCGTCACAGAATGTAAGAGGATCAGCACTCATGGGATGTTATAACCCTTCATGCGCATGTTATGCAAATGCATTACTACAAGCTTTGTTCTCAATCACAACACTTAAATCTGATATTATGTCGTACAATCAAGAGTCATATAACATCGTATCAGTCCTCAAAGCTATATTCACAGCCCTTGATAGGAAACAAAACAATCGAGGAACACTGTATATTGATCCACGGGAATCCGGAATATACCATATACTGGGTTATAATGAACATCAACAAACAGACCCAAGTGAAGTATTAGGAAACATACTGTACGGTATAGAAAGAGATAGAAAAGAACTATATGAAAAGTTCACATTCACAGAATTCACACATAACATGACAGATGGAATGGAGACAATTATCACGAATGTGCTCCTCCAAGTAAATGCAGGTGTAGACAACTCTAGTGAATTCAGATACGCAATCGAGGATCTTATCACAGCAAGCTGCAGTCCTCCAAAAGAACACATCCGAAAAGAATGGATAATCAAATCCAATATCTTCGTAGTGGCATTATCACGCGGGGAAAACAATGAGGACCCCAATGACGAAGATAACATACTGAAAACAAAAATGATGTACAAAGTAGATGTCAAGGAATATCTAACGCTCGAGTACGCAAAATACAGAGCCATGTCAATAGTGGTACATATAGGTGACACTTCGAACAAAGGCCATTTCATTACTTATGCATACAGAAATGGTGAATACTACAAATTTAATGACACACAAGTAGAAAAGCTTAATCCAAATGAAACTGATGACGAATACATGTACCGAGACGAAGACACAGGAAATGCGCGAGTAGCATTAATATTCTATGAGAAAGTAGAAGACATCACATCACAAGAAACGGACAAATACCAATCACTAAATGAATCTGCCGATCATTCACCAGATTCATTAATAACAGAGAGTCAGCACACGCCAGAAAAATCGTGTGATCAAGAATATGAAGACACATATAACATTCTCAGTGAGTGTTCAGTTAGTGACAGTGAACAGTCAGAAATAGAAATACAGACAATCACTAACACAGACCCAAATAATAACACTCAAAAAGAAAGTGAAGAGAACACCCCGAATGAAATCCATAATAATTACTCTATGGAAGATGCATATGGATTCTACTGCATGGAAATGAATAAATTAGCAAAAATAGAAACAACCAAAGAAGCAGAATCATGGGCGAAAGAAATCAAGAGATCACCATTCCACGGTTGTTTGAAAGATAAAGTCACAGAAGAAGAGATGTTAGACATGACAATATCAGAAGTGGGCATACTTGTCACAAAGATTATGCCACCGTTCAATGCACAACATGCACTATGCTGCTACCCAGGATGCACATACAGTAATATAGCCTCTGAAAGGGATGTACACTGGAAAGAGATACACAAGGATGAAGAGGGCCCTCCACAATATGATATCGTACATACTGCATTTGCAGTGGCTGGATTATTCTCGAGGTTCATAAGGGTAAGACAAGATAACAATGAAACAGAAGAAATTTCCAATCCAGCACTTATTTGCCCAATATGTGAGACTGTATGCACAACAAACCAGAAAGCATGGACATCACACATATCAAACTACCACGATGAACTACGTCATAGAATCAAAATCCTTGGTAGAGCTTGGGGCATTGAAACATATAATTTCACTAATAACAAAAGGACCACTATCAGATCCTATATTGAAACAAAGAAAATGATGGGCTGTCCTTACTGTCATTTCTGTGCAAATACCACAGGACAGGTAAATCTTCACATCAGCACAAAACATAAAGAACACCAGAAGGAACGTGAACGTGTTAGCATAGAAGTAGAATACAGCTCTTTATGTTCACCAGATAAAGCATCACTATACCCACATAAGGAGCAAGAACAACCACATATAGCTCCTCAGGATATTTGCAACGATAATGAAGGAAGCGATATATCACAAATCTACACCACACAGGAAGTAGTTCAACAAGTTGATGACGAAGAAGACAGGAACATTATCATCTCGGAAGAAGAACAAGAAGATGAATCAAAAGAAGAAAGCACAGAAAGCAGTTCACAGGATGAAGATATATCACTGGATATTGAAGTCAATGAATTCAAGAATGCAATCAGATGGTCACGTGAACTAAGAGACCATCAAGCTTCAATACCAAGACTGAATCTTAGATCAAGAGGAAAGTTAAGAGCACCAATCTCTAACTTCCTTAAAGACACAGCAATACCTCTCCTAAAACGCTTCATCAGAACAAAGAGAGGAGAGAACGATGATGAAAGATGGATGGCAATAGATGGTGTTATCTCGTTCATTGAATCAGAAATGACGAAAGTCATCATCAACACACTAGGCATCAGAGGAACGAGAAGATCAAGAAAACGAAACGAAGAAGATGATCAAAACGAAATCGAGTTTGCCCAAATCTCACGACACAGAGATGCAGCAGCAAAAAGCGCATCACTGATAAACTCGATCATCATCGAAATGAACAATCAAGAAGACTCTGTCCAAGTCAAGGAGAACAAGATATATGCACTCAAGGATAGATGCATATTCCAACTCAGACAGGTCGACGAGAGGGTATTAGAGCATGTATTTCAATGTCGTCCAGAAGAGATCACAGGTAAGGAAATCGATGAACTCATCGAAGAAGGTGAAGACAGGGTCACAGCAAAACTCACATACCTGTCTAATGCATTTGATGAAAGCCTCACTGCTTGCGAAAACAAAAGGAAGAAATACCAAGCAAGCAAAGTACAAGAACTTTACAGTGAAGACCCAAGAAGAGCAATGAGATGGTACATAGACAGAGATGCTTCACCTACATGCCCAATTCACATTGAAACAGTAAGAAGCAAACTGGCTGAAAGATGGCAAGCAGATCATTCATACATGCCACCAGAAGATGAAAACAACTTATGGAAGAGTCCATTCAAACTTTCAGAATCAGAGAAGGAGATGATGATGAAACAGATGACAGACAAGGATTTCTTCATGAGCATCATCAACTCAAGGAACTCCCAATCAGCAAATGGTCCAGATGGCATTGGATACTCCATACTCAAATTAGATGAAGAATTAGCAGCAACATTAATGGTTCTAATCTCCAAAGCGATGCTCAAATTCCAAAGATCACCAACATTATGGAATAGAGCTCGTACAATACTAATCTACAAGAAAGGAGATCCGAATGAACTCGATAATTGGAGACCACTATCAATTGCTTCATGCCTGTACAGAGTATGGACAGCCGCACTTGCATCAATTATTCAAATGATTAACACACAAAGGCCATTATTCCACAGATCACAAAAAGGCTTTATCAAAGGTGTTGATGGCTGTCTCGAACATTCACAGACGACTATTGAGCTCTTTAACGATGCGAATAGGAACAGAAAGAATTTATACACGCTCACAATCGATCTAAAAGATGCATTCGGAAGCATCCCTCATGGGTATATCGCAGAAATGATGAAGGAGATTGATATACCAAAACAAATAAGGGGTGTCATCGAGGACACATATAACAAAGGAACAACAGTTATCAACCTTGACAAACTCGATAGCACAGAGATAAGAATCAATAAAGGTGTCAAACAAGGATGCCCATTGTCCCCACTCATATTCAACTTCTGCATGAACCCACTACTGAAAGAACTTCAAGACAGTGGCAAAGGGTATAAAGTTGGTAATAGAACAATCGCAGCACAGGCATATGCAGATGACATCATCTTGTTTGCAGAAACAAGGAGGAACATGAACATACTACTCGAGATTGTTGAAAGATTCACAGCATATTCTCGTTTAGTAATAAACACACACAAATGCCACTCACTCTCATACATCATTGGTGAGACAGGCAGGATCACTGACACAGAACCATTCATGATCAACCACAACGAGGTACCACTAGATGACCTTTCGCACAGCATTGAGTATCTCGGAACAGCAGCAACAGCATCAATATGCGTAAGATACAAGGGAACAGAAGAGACAATCGAATCAGTCAAAAACCTTGCAAGCAAAGTCCTAAACTCACAGCTCAAGGTTAACCAAAAACTGGATGCATTAAGAAGATTTGTCATCCCATGCCTAGACTACACACTCACCGAAGGAAATCCAAGAAGAGGCGATCTAGAAGATATTGATAGAATGATGAGGGTAGGTATTGCCAATCACGTTGGTGTACCAGTATTACCGATCCCATTTACAGCAATGCACTGGAAAGATGGTGGACTTTCACTGCAACCACTCAAAGTGAGAGCCAGTGTACTCAAGGTCAAGAAATTCATTGCCTTGTACAATTCACCAAACTCTCAAACATGTGCACTATTCAGATACTTTGCAGAATCAGAAAGAGAGTTCAGAAAGGTGAACAAAATCAACAAGGAAGCAAATCAAATATCCAGCTTCCTTGACTGGGAAACAGATGAAGATGGAAAGGTAATCAGCGGAAGAAGTGGTACAGCATCAATAACAGGTACTGTTAACAGAGAGTGCATCAGACTAGGTGTGAAGATTATCCTAGATGAAGGCAGAGCCAAACTCATCATTCCAACAAAGAAGGGTGATATTGCAACTGATACTCCACGGCTCACTTCACAGATACTCATGAAGAGAAACTCGGAGAAGGCAAGAGATATTTTGATGCAAGATGGAATGCATGGACACTCATTAATCAACCTAGTTAATGCATCCGATTCAAACTACTTGCTTGGCAACTACACAAACAAACTGAGCGACAAGATCATCTCATTCATGATTGCGGCCCGCACAAATGAGATGTACACAGGATACATCAGTCACCTCAACGGCAAGAAGACTGGTCCAAAGTGCCCACACTGCAGTGCCAGTGGAGAAAAAGACACACTATTCCACAGACTCAATGACTGTAAGTCGGCAAGAGCATGGCACACATACAGACACAACCTTGTCGCAACAGAAATCGTGAAGCAGGCACGAGTATCATTCCCATCGGCATCAATAAGACAGGGCCAAACTGTCAGAGTCCACGGTATGCCGGACCTAATTACAGAGGAAGGCAGACTAAAACCAGATATCACAATCATCACACCAAGTGAGATCAAATTGATTGAGATATCTTGCCCATATGACACACCAAAAGACAACGGCACAACAGCGTTGGATGTTACATATACACACAAGAAGGAGAAGTACGAAGAACTCAGAAGACAGTGTGAAGCACATTTCAGAAGGACCTGCAAGACGTATGTTGTCATAGTTTCATCCCTCGGAGCTATTCATAAAGACACGATTGTGGATCTGCGACACTTGTTCAGATTTAGGAAGAAAACAAAGAGCCTAAATTATCTCTCCAGGAGGATCAGTACAGCAGCAATTATTGGCTCATTCCTAACATTCCACAAGATCAACATACGTCGTAGAAACCCGAATGGTGAGCTCACGGCACAGGCACAAAATGAAAGGGTTTCAGCAGGTATCACAGACATTACAATAGGTGATGTAACTAGGGAAGAGCAGGACCTTCCCGAATCCCTTCTATTATAAATCACCTTATGGGTGATTTATATTAGTAGGTTAATCACATTACGTATATGAAAAACCACAAGAAAGATATATAGGGTTGGCTGAATATTACAATGA
>Ga0116182_1006035_pt1 | contig 10231 bp, 9 predicted proteins | sample AD_UKC077_MetaG_FD_89805 | JGI IMG/M metagenome (GOLD analysis project Ga0116182, IMG submission 89805) | Active sludge microbial communities of municipal wastewater-treating anaerobic digesters from USA - AD_UKC077_MetaG | ecosystem: Engineered > Bioreactor > Anaerobic > Digestate | place: USA...
AATTCTTTAATGAACTTGATAAATTAATGGACATCAGTGCCCGCAGTTTAAAAGTGAAGCGTGATGTCGTTAGTAAATTACTCGAAGACGGTCTCTTCCCATATACAAAGCGCTACTTAGGTAACTTTGATAATCACTTCTCTACAATTGGTTTAGTGGGGATGAATGAAGCGTGTTTAAACGCTAGATGGTTAGGAAAAGACTTAGGCGATCCAGAATCACAAGCCTTTACGATTAAAGTACTTAATCATATGCGTGAAAAACTTAGTGACTATCAAGAAGCTTATGGTGACCTCTATAACTTAGAAGCAACACCAGCGGAAAGTACAGCCTACCGTTTTGCTAAACACGATAAAGTTCGCTATCCCGATATTATTACTGCTAGGTTAGGGGAAGACGGCGATCCTTTCTATACGAACTCAAGTCACTTACCAGTTGGTTATACCGCAAGTATTAGTGAAGCGCTTGATATTCAAGATGAAATGCAAACACTTTATACTTCAGGGACTGTGTTCCATACTTTCCTTGGGCAAAAGTTGCCAAACTGGCAAACCGCAGCCCGCTTAGTGCGGAAAATTGCTGAAAACTATCGCTTACCATACTTTACAATGTCACCAACTTATTCCATCTGTCCAACACATGGTTACTTAACTGGTGAAGTTGAAATTTGTCCAGAATGTAAAAGAACAACAGAAGTGTATTCACGGATTACTGGATACTATCGTCCGCTTAAGAACTGGAATGACGGGAAAAAAGCGGAATTTGAAAATCGTTTAGAATACGCTGATTTCACTATTGAAGGTGGCACAGTGCATAATCCAAAATTTAATGCACCAAAAGTTGAAGTAAAAGACACAGCGGACGCACCAATTAAAGAGCAAAAGCCTACCCCACATAAAGGTGCACCAATCATCTTCTTAAACAAACAAAATAATGACTAAAAAAAAGATACGCATAGCGGGATATGTAAACGACTCCTTGGTTGATGGACCAGGGATTCGTTTTACTATTTTTACCCAAGGTTGTCCCTATCACTGTTTAGGTTGTCATAATCCTGATACTTGGGATCCGAAGGGTGGAGAAGAAGTTGAAATAAGTACGCTTATTGCTAAATGGCGCAAGAACTCGCTGCTTGATGGTATTACCTTAAGTGGTGGTGAACCGCTTTTACAAAAAGAAGCACTCTTACCGCTTATTAACGCTGCGAGAAAAGACGGACTTAATATTACGATGTACACTGGTTCAACTTATGAAGAGTTAATTCACAGAAACGATCCACTTGTCAATGAAATCTTAAGTAAAGTTGATTACTTAATTGATGGTCCTTTTATTCTTCATGAACTTAATCTTAATTTACTCTATCGTGGCAGTAATAACCAACGGATTATTGATTTAAGAAAAACAACACCTAATAACATTGTCCTTATTAATACAATGCGTGACTTTAAGTAAAGAAAGCCATAATGAAAAAGGAGTGACAAGAGACGCGTCACTCCTTTTGTTTATAAAGTGTTTTTTCTATTTTCTAAACATTATTTTTTCATTGCTAAACATGACGGTAAGCAAGTAAACTCCGCCGGCAGTTAAAAGTAAGTTAGAAAGCATTGTTAAGATAAAGGGTACAACGAGGAATTCACCACCAAAGAGTGAGAGTAAAATATTAACTGAGTTATAAATGGGGATTAAGTAGAGCGCATTATTCGTTGCCGCACTACCAAACATCGTGGTGACCCCTGCTGCCATAATTACCATCATGAGTGGTGCTGCTAGTCCGCTAGCTTCTTTAATCGACTTAGCGTACGCACTGATGATGCTATTTAATACAATAAAGACGAGCATCGAGACAATTAAGACGGCAAAGATAGCTAAGTAAGTACCAGCGGTAAACGTCGCTAGACTAAGTTCACTCCCCATCATTTTTGGTAAGCTAAGCATTACTCCAAGGAAACTACTTGCAGCGCTGATAAGGGCGACGATACTTAAAGCTGTAACTTTTCCAAGCGCTAAAGTACTCCTTTTCACTGGTGTAACTAAGAGGGTTGCAATCGTACCGCGTTCTTTTTCGCCAGCAATACTTTCAGGAGCAACCGCCATTGCACCGGTAAAGATAAAGGTAATAAGTAAGAAGGGGAGCAGCCCTTTAATAATTGTAGTATCAATCCCGCCTTCTGCCGAATGATTAATGGGAACGGCAACATAAGTTTGGAGGGACGCATTTAAGAGCCCAGCATAAGTGCTATAAGCATTTAAGCTTGGGATCACTGATTCATCGTAGTGAAAAGTAACAACTGGCGGATCATTAGGATCATTCGCGTTATATTTTGCTAAAAAATCAGTGTTATAAACAACATATAAGTCAAGTTTCTTTTCCGCAATCATTGCTTCAAAGTCTTCAGGAGTTTCATCAAGGAACGTAACTTTTTTAAACCCGACTTCAGGATCAGCGATCAGTGTTTCAATCGCGAGGAACCGCGGGTCATTTGGTCTATTTTCGACACGGATGACGTATTCATGGTCTTTCCCTTCCATTGTTGATTGCATCACATTCCCCATAATTGAATAGAGAATATACACGATAACACCAGGAAGGATTAAGGCCGCTAGCATTCTTTTATCAGTGAAGAAGCGCTTTAATTCTTTTTTAATGACAGTCCATAAGTTTTTCATTAGGCAAGATCTCCTTTCACTTTCGCATATTCAAGGAAGAAGCGTTCCTCAAGGGAATTAGGTTCACTAAATGTGCTCATTGGTTCTTCAAAGATTAACGCCCCATCAATAATGACACCGACACGGTCACATATTCTTTCGACGAGTGAGAAGATGTGCGTAGAAAGAATAACAGTCTTTCCTGCTTCTTTCAGCGCGACAAGGAAATCAATGACTGTTTTCGCAGTAATAACATCAAGGCCGTTTGTCGGCTCATCAAAGATAATGAATTTTGGATCATGAACGACACTGATGACAAGTGAAACCTTTTGTTTCATCCCGCTACTAAGGTCACTTACTTTTACTTCTTTAAATTCACTGATGCCGAATTTATCGAAAAGTTCTTGTTTACGTTTTTCAATCACATCTTCAGGAACACCGTGAAGATGACTAAAGTAATCAAATAAGTAATTAGGAGTGAAGAAGTCGTCTAACTTTAATTCACTCGTTAAAAAGCCAATTTGACTGCGAACTTTACTTTGTTCTTTACTAATGTCATAACCATTAACTTTAACTTCACCGCTATCTTTTTTAATTAAGGTCGAGATGATGCGTAGTGTTGTTGTTTTACCCGCGCCATTTGGTCCAAGTAAACCATATATTTCTCCTTCATAAACATTAAAGGAGAGGTCATTAACCGCAACACGAACTTTCGTATTTGTTTTTTCGATTTTTTGTTGTTTTTTCGAAAGTTTAAAGGTCTTTACTAAATTTTTAACTTCTAAGATTGGTTGCATAGTTCCTCCTCATTTCTTTATTATACATAAAGAATTATTGGATTTTGACGTTATTACAATTATTTACGAGATTTTTACAGAAATTAGGCGAAGTAATATTGTATTTATTAATAGTGGGATTAATTATTAAACGCTTAATTTAATTAATAAAATAATGACAACATATTGACAATGTAATGATATAATAATAAAATGACATTGAATAGGAGGAATTAAAGTATGTCCATGACGAATTTAAATATTAGGATGGATAAGAAAGTAAAAGAAGAAGCAGAAGCGATATTTCAAGAATTGGGACTCAATATGACGACTGCTGTTAACATATTTTTACGGACGACAATTCGTGAAAAAGGCATCCCATTTCATTTAAGTTTAAGTGTTTCAAATGTTACCACTAAAGCGGCAATTGAAGAAGGAAGAAAGATTGCGCTTACTGATAATGTTAAGGGGTATGATACCGTTTCTGATTTAAAGGCAGCATTGGAAGATTAATGTTTAAAATCAATTTAAATTTAGTAATCTGGTGTTTAATTGTAGTACGCTTTTTATCATAGTTTTAATAATTAAATCTTTTTGCTATAATTGAGTAGCGCTTCCATAGCCAAGTGGTAAGGCAATTGACTGCAACTCAATGACCGTTGGTTCAAATCCGACTGGAAGCTCCAAGCGTATATTGTGTTAGTAAGGCGTAAAAAACGGCTAAAACACTGCAAAAACCGTCTAAAATGGCGGTTTTTCTTTAATTTTGATGATTTTTATTTCTCAAATTTACTGATATTTTCAATAATCATAACTTATTTTTTTATAAATTTTGTTTCCGCTACAGTGGTTCGAACTAGAAAACTAATTTTCCGTTACAGTGGTACGAACCTATCTGCAATATCTGAAAAACACCCATAAAATCGTATATATTCTTAAATACCGCTTTTTGTAAAATTATGTTTTTTTGGCGAAAACCCTTATCATTCTAGAATATAAAAATGTTGCCAAGTGTGTTTTACTGTTTAAAATGATGAAGCATACTTCAAAAATGATGCTCGTGACATATTTGTTAATGCTGCAGCTTTCGTACATGTTATTTTCTCTTTATCAAAGAGGAGAACAACATCAGCAAAATTGTCAGGTAACACTAGTGGTGGTCTTCCCATATGCACACCACGTTCTTTAGCAAGTCTTATTCCCTCCGCTTGCCTCTGCTTGATGAATTCTCTTTCGGTTTCCGCAACAAAGGAAAGAATTTGTAAAACAATATCACTAATGAACTTACCCACTAAATTAGTCGCATCGTTTCGTGTGTCAAGAAGTGGCATATCAAGAACAACGATATCAGCTTCAAGTACTTTAGTAAGATGATGCCATTCTTCAATAATCATATCGTAATCACGACCAAGCCGATCAATTGATTTTACAAATAGTAAATCTCCTTTCTTTAATTTACGTTTAAGCTTTTGATATGCAATTCTTTTAAAATCCTTGCCACTTTGTTTGTCGATAAAGATTTGGTTTTTTTCTAAACCAAGCTTTAACATTTCATCCATTTGTCGATCAATATTTTGTCCAATTGATGACACTCTAACATAACCATATTTCATAGTTACCTCCTTACATAATGTGTGTTTTTTAATATTTACACCTCTCAATTTTATGTAAAAAAGCAACCTACTTCGGGTTGCTTGGTGTTAAAATGGCAGGACTTGTTTACAAATTGAAAAGAGTTAATAACGTTTCAAAATTTTTATTAATCTGAAGAAATGTATTTAATTACGGTAAGAAGTCAGTAATGACTTCATTAAAACAACACTGTATGCTAAAATTGAGACAAGACAAAAAGGTATACTTTTAGAGGAAAATTGAGACCTTGTGAAAACAGGGTCTTTTTGATATAATATTAATAGGTGATAGCGTGTCAAAAAAAGCAAATTATTTAATTAAAACATTATCTCGTACAAAGAGAAAAGACTACGAAAATTATGTAATTAATGCAATATGGAATAGACTTGGAAACGATAATATTAAACCAGTAACTCAGCAATGTGTGTTTAATAAAGAAAAAAATGAAGGGTATTTAATTGACCTATTTTTTCCACAACTATTAGTTGGAATAGAGATAGATGAAAGACACCATATATTCCAAAAAGAAGAAGATTATAAACGAACAGATGCCATTTGGCATTACTTTCATAAATTAGAAAGTAATAAGAATAGTGACTATAAGGAAATACGAATAGATGTTGCTGGTAAAACATATGAAGAAATTGAAGAACAAATCAATGCAGCAGTAGAAAAATTGAAAGACTTAATTAAACAGCTTAAACCTTCTCCTTGGATAATTGATTCAGAAAAATATTTAGAAGGTAAGAAAGAACTAACAATATATGATTATGTAAGTTTTGATACTATAGCTGAAGCGTGTAATATATTGTTTAAAACTAATTATAAAGGATATCAAAAAGGATATGTTGAACCGAGCAAATTAAAAGAACATAGTTTCTATTCACAAAAAGGAATATGGTTTCCTCAACTTTCAATAGAAATAGATGGTAAACTTATGGCGACTGGGTAGTGATTAATAAAACAGATTAGTTTTAGGTGATAAATATGTTAGGTGCAATTATTGGAGACATTGTAGGTTCGAGATTTGAGTGGAATAATAATAAAACAAAACATTTTGAGTTATTAAATGATAAATGCTTTTTTACTGATGATACAGTAATGACTTTTGCAATTGCAAAAGCTATATTACATTCAAAAAGTGACTATAGTGATTTAAGCTCTTTATCTATTAAGTATATGCAAGAAGTTGGAAGGAACTATCCTTCGTGTGGGTATGGAGGGTCTTTTGGTCTTTGGGTGTTTTCAAATAATCCAAAACCATATAATAGTTTTGGTAATGGTGCAGCTATGAGAGTAAGCCCTGTTGGATTTGTTGCTAAATCCCTTGATCAAGCGATATCGCTATCAAAAAAAGTAACTGAAGTTACTCATAATCACCCTGAGGGAATTAAGGGTGCTGAGGCAACTGCAGTTGCAATTTATTTAGCTAGAAATGGATACAATATTAATGATATTAAAAATTATATTGATAAACATTATTATAAAATGAATTTCACATTAGATGAAATAAGAGATACTTATAAATTTAATGAAACATGTCAAGATACAGTTCCACAAGCTATTATGGCTTTTTTAGAATCTACTAGTTTTGAAGATGCTATTAGAAATGCTATATCTATTGGTGGAGATAGCGATACCTTAGCAGCTATTACTGGTGGAATAGCTGAAGCATGTTATGGTATCCCTAAAGAAATAAGAAATAAAGCATTAACATATCTTGATAAAAGATTACTAAATATATTATTAGATTTTGAAAATAAATATGGAATAAATTCTATATAATTTTTATAATGAGCAATCAAATAATAAAAAAAGGAGAGTATACTTAAATAAGATTGCTTAAATAAGTAAAAATATAGATATTTTTTAACAACAGCAAAATGACAAAAAGGGAATTGAACTCCCTTTTTGTAATAAAACATTTAGGAAATTAACCCCAGTTATGACTAAATCGGACGCATTTTAAACAAAGACAAATGATAAATATGCTACATTGTGAAGTGGAGGAAAAGAAAATGATTAAAATAACTTATGACAATAAATTTACGACAAACTTAGTGTTAGTTTTAGACGAAACACCAAAAACAAAAGAACTTGAATTAATGCTTGAGCAAAAGCTATTTAATGCCAAAGTGGGCGAAGTTTTTGTTAGTGTTAATTTAAATCGTGAAGGTAATATTTACCTTGGACTTGAAAAAGGCTTAGCGGAAGACCATGAAAAAATAAGAACTGCTGGCTATACTCTAGCGCAAAAATTAGTGAGTGAAAAGATTAGTAAGATTAATCTAGATTGTAATGAAGTTGATCCAAAACTCATTTCGACTTTAGTGCAAGGCTTATTATTTAGTAATTATAATTTTGATAAATATAAATCAACTAAGAAAGAAGACTTTAATGTAGAAGTTTCTTTGCTTAATGCTCCTACAAGTTTAAAAGCTAAAATTAAAGAATTAGAAGGAGTAATTAGAGGTGTTAATGTTGCGCGTGACTTAGTAAATACGCGCGCTATTGATCTCTATCCAGAAACATATGCTACTAAGATTGTGGAATTATTTAAAGGCACTGCTGTTGAAGTAGAAGTCTTTGATAAAAAAGAAATTGAAAAATTAGGAATGCATGCTTTTCTTGCTGTTAATGCCGGAAGTGATAAAGAACCGCGTTTTGTGGTCATGAAATATTTTGGCAATAAAACGAGTGATAAACATATTACCTTTGTTGGTAAAGGCTTAACTTATGACTCAGGCGGTTACGATATTAAACCGGGTAAAAGTATGTTTGAAATGTTTACTGATATGGCGGGTTCAGCGGCAGTTATTGGCGCAATTAAAGCAATTGCCGATAATAACTTAAACGCAAATGTTGTCGCAGTTACAGCTTTAACCGAAAACTTAATTAATGGTAAAGCATATAAAAATGGGGACATTATTTCAACGATGAAAGGTTCCACTGTTGAAATCGGTTCAACTGACGCTGAAGGAAGACTTACACTTGCGGACGCTATTTATTACGCCGCCACTAAATTAAATTCCACGCACATTATTGAACTATCAACATTAACTGGTGCTTGTGTTGTAGCGCTTGGTACGGATATGATTGGTGCGACCACTAATAATGAAGAATTTTACAATAAAGTATTTGATGCTGGTAATCATGTCGGTGAACCTAGTTGGCGCCTACCTGTTACTGACGTCTTAAAAGAAGCAGTAAAAGGTGAATTTGCCGATCTTAAAAACTCTGTTCCTGGTGGAGCAGGCACGATTACCGCTGGTATATTCCTTGAACACTTCAGTGAAAATATTCCGTTTGTCCATTTAGATATTGCGGGGACGGCGTATGGTAAAGCTAAAAGGTATTACGCGAACGGGGCAACAGGAGTGGGCGTTAGAACTTTATATAAACTTGTAGCGACGAATTTCTCTAAATAATAAATTAATATTGCTTATTATACATACTCCAAATCCTAGAAATTAGGAATGGGGTATTTTTGTAAAATATCTTTTTCTCGTAAAAGTGTTGTTATTCTCGTAAAAGGTGTTATAATTTATGAGAAAGGTGAATATTATGCGAACATTCAATTATTCAAAATACAAAGAATACAAATGGGATGCTGAAATTTTAAGAAAAGTTTCAAGTATCTATAAAAATAAAGGCAAGTTAGAAGTTTTAGAACCTCGAAATCCTGAATTATTTGAGAAATTAATAGAAAACGCTCAATTTGAAAGTGTTGTGGCGAGTAATGCCATTGAAGGCATTAAGACTACGAATCACCGGTTTAAGCAATTATTTAAACAAAAAATAACGCCTAAAAATCGAAGTGAAGAAGAAATTGCTGGATATAAAGATACAATTAATGTTATTAATGAAAGTTATGAACACATTAGTATCACTCCTAATTATATTTTGCAACTACACAAAATCATGTATGAAAAAGTTAGTAATAACTCTATTGGCGGGCGCTTTAAAAATGTTCAAAATTACATTAGTGCGACTAGTGAAACAGGTGAAGAGTTTACAATATTTACGCCCTTATCACCAGTAGAAACCCCACAAGCAATTACAGATATTTGTAACGAATATAATAAAATGATTAAAGAAGGCGTAGTTAACCCGTTAATACTTACCTTTATCTTTTTACTTGATTTCCTAGCTATCCACCCTTTTAATGACGGGAATGGTCGGATGAGTCGTTTACTGACTAATCTTCTTTTATATCGCCTTAGTTATTATGTAGGCAAATATGTATCACTTGAAAACAAAATAGCGGAAACAAAAGATTCATATTATGATGCATTGCTTGATGCACAAAAGGGCTGGGAAGATGATAACAATGATCCCACTCCATTTATTAGTTATATGCTAGGCATAGTTGAAAGAGCATATAATGATTTAGAAACTAAAATTAATTTACTAAATCAAAACCTTTCAGCCTATGACATTGTTAAACAAAGTTTAACTTCTAAAATAGGGAAAATAACGAAGGCAGAAGTACTAACTTTATGCCCAACATTATCATCAAGTTCAGTTGAAAAGTCACTAGCGCAATTAGTGAATGAAGGTAAGTTAGAAAAAAAAGGCGCAGGCAAAAATACATTCTATGTTATAAAAATGTAATTTGAAGCAATTAAAATTACTATAATTATAGGTAATAAAAAATAAGATAACGCTATATAATAATTTTTCTATTCAAATCGGAAAAAAGTTGAAAAGCCAAAGTTTTGCTAATTGATTAGAAAAACTTTTTTGTTTTAAAAAGTAGATATCTTCTCTATTTACAAATAGGGGTGATTCTTTTAATGTTACTAAAAGCTTATGTAGGTGAAACAAATAATTATGATAAAAAAGAAAAAGTAGAACGCACGAAAATTAAAACGTGGTTAAAAAGTGTTGTTGCTTTTGCTAACAGCAAAGGAGGAAAAATCTTTTTTGGTGTTAGTGACTCAGGTGAAGTTAAAGGTCTAGAAAATTACAAAAGTGATTCCGAATTTATTAGTGAAACTATTAAAACACGCATTGATCCAATTCCTGAATTTAATATGGAAATTACGGAGACAAAAGGTGCGACAATAATTATTTTATTGGTTTTTGCTGGTCATAATACACCTTACTACTTTATTGAAGGTAGCGCTCGAACAGCGTATAAACGAATTGGTAATCAAAGTGTAAGAGCAACAAGT
>Ga0116182_1006038_pt1 | contig 10229 bp, 14 predicted proteins | sample AD_UKC077_MetaG_FD_89805 | JGI IMG/M metagenome (GOLD analysis project Ga0116182, IMG submission 89805) | Active sludge microbial communities of municipal wastewater-treating anaerobic digesters from USA - AD_UKC077_MetaG | ecosystem: Engineered > Bioreactor > Anaerobic > Digestate | place: USA...
AAATCCTTAGTGGATCGTAAGGAGAGTTACGTAACGGCTTTGATAGTTATTAAACAGCATCCCTGGCTCGGCGTAGGTCTGGGGAATTATACCGGATTTTTAAGTAAGCAAGATAATCTAGTTAGGCCAGCCTGGGATTACCAGCCAGTCCACAATTCTTTTCTGTTAATTATTAGTGAAATTGGTCTTCTTGGTTTTGTCTGGTTGGTAATGGGGCTTATAACAATTTTGTGGTCTGCCGGTCAACGTTTATCAGGAGTAATCTGGCCGCTTGCCGTCAGTTTTATTTGGCTTTTATTTATGGATCATTGGTGGTGGAGCCTTCATAGTGGGATAGTATATTTTTGGTTAATTGTTTCAAGTCTTTATTGGATTAGCCGTCAGCCCAGAAATTTGCTATAATGTAGCTAGTTTTTACTTATAATTTTAATTATTATTTTTATTACTGAGGCATATGAAAAAAATTTATTTATCTTTTGTTTTCGCTGCCATCTTAGGCTTTATTGGTTGGCAGTGGGGTCAACATAGGGTGCCGGTCTCTCAAGCGGCATCTAGCTGCGCTATTAATATTACCAAGTTTGACTCTAAAGTTTATAACCCTGTTAAAGCCGACGATATTTTATTTAACTATCACTTTATTGATAGTCCAGGTGTTTTTTCTAATGCCGTTAAGGCTGGTCAATTACCATTTTTGACCAAGACCTTAAGTGAGATGGAAGCGACTGATGCTATTTTTGCTATTAAAAATGGATTATGTGGCGCGCCAGATAAATGCGATCCGACCGCCCTGGTTTTAGATTTACAGTGCACCAAGCCAGATGAGCCTTCTGCTTCTCCTTTTGAGAAAGCGCGCGTATTGCTCGCGTAGAGCGATTAACTACCATGAATGATTGTCAGAAACAGGTATTTCAAACTATGCAAGTCAATAACGAGAAATATATAAAAAGTGTTAAAGAAAATAATCAGCAATATTATTCAGCTATGGCCCCAATTACTGTTCAGTTTCGTCGGGCTTATTTTGCGGAGAAGGATCCTACCCAAAGGCAATTAATGTTAAATAATTATATCAGTCAAAACCAAGCAACAAGGCAAAAACTATATACATCTCAAGCCAAGGAATTAAGTGATTTTTTGAGCTTATCTCGTGATCTTAATAGACAGTTTAGCGCCTGCGTAAAATAGACTATGCTTAATTTTAAGCACATTTTAAGCACGATGAATTTGGATAGGCCGCTGGTTATTTTTGATCTGGAAACAACTGGTCTGGCTTTAGCTTATGACCGCATTATTGAGCTAGCCTTTATTAAAATCATGCCCAATAGTCGAGTTATTGAAAAGGATATTTTTTTTAATCCTGAAATAGATGTTCCCAGTGAAGTAACGGCTATCAACGGTTTGACTAATGCTGATTTGGTAGATAAACCTTTATTTCGCCAGCGAGCCCAAGAGATTTGGGATATATTTAATGATTGCTATTATGGGGGTTTTAATGTGGCTAATTTTGATTTGCCGATGTTGCGGCGGGAATTTTTAAGGGCTGGTTATGATTTCAATTATACTAAAAAGCAGGTTATTGATAGTAAAATTATCTACCATGCAATGGAGCCGAGAGATTTAGCGGCGGCTTATAAATATTATTGCCAAAAAGAACTAGTTAACGCCCATAGCGCTCTAGCCGATGTTCAAGCGAGTGTGGAGATATTAGATCAGCAGTTAGCTAAGTATGATTATGAGCTTATTAGACAAATTAGCGAAGCGCCAGATGATCGCTATGTTGATGAAGAAAAAAGGTTTTATTGGCGAAGTGGCGAGGCTTATCTTAATTTTTCTAAATATAAAGATAGAGCCCTAGCGGAAGTAGTTAAGATTGATCCTGGTTTTTTGCGGTGGATGATGGAAGCCGATTTTTCTCCTGAGACTAAACAAATTGTGGAACGGGCTTTAGAAGGGGAGTTTCCTCAAAAAAAATCACCAGATAGTGTGCCTAGTGGCGAGACATTACCGCCAGCCAAGAAAACGGTGAGCGGTTTTAGCGAAGAACCAAAATTATTTTAGCATGACTTTATCTAAAAATTTTAAAAAAATATCTTCCAATGACCTGCTGGCCGCTAATTTAGCCTCAGATAGCGATGAGGCTTTAGATTTAAGTTTACGGCCTCAGACTCTTGCGGACTATATTGGTCAGCCAGCCATTCATCAAAGTTTAGAAATTTTTTTACAAGCGGCTCAATCACGGGGCGACAATATTGAGCATGTTTTATTGTATGGCGCTCCGGGGTTAGGGAAAACTACTTTGGCCCATGTGATTGCTAATGAGCTGCGAGCTAATTTGCGAGTAACTTCGGGCCCAGCCATTGAAAAGGCTGGTGATTTAGCCGCTATTTTAACTAATTTACAAGATGGGGATTTGCTGTTTATTGATGAGATTCATCGTCTGCCGCGTAGTGTGGAAGAGATTCTTTATCCGGCCATGGAAGATGGAGCGCTAGATATAGTTTTGGGTAAAGGGCCGTCAGCGCGAATTTTACGTTTAGACTTACCGCATTTTAGCTTAATTGGCGCGACTACTAAAGTTAGTTTACTCTCCGCGCCTTTAAGAGATCGCTTCGGCATGGTTTACCGGCTAGATTTTTATGAGGTTGAGGACCTAGAGAAAATAATAAAACGCAGTGCCAAAATTCTACAGATAGAGCTACAACCTGCGGCTAACCATTTAATTGCTGCAAGGGCTAGACGCACGCCGCGGATTGCTAATCGTTTGTTAAAAAGAGTCAGAGATTATGCCCAAGTAAAAGGCAGTGGAGTCATTACCGAAGATCTCTGTCGTCAAGCTTTTGATTTATTAGCCATTGACAATCTTGGTTTAGACAATATGGACCGTTTTTTATTAGAAACTATTATAGACAAGTTTGCTGGTGGCCCGGTTGGCCTTAATACTCTAGCTGCGGCTACTGGGGAAGAATTAATAACTATTGAAGATATTTATGAGCCCTATCTACTGCAACTGGGTTTTTTAGAGAGGACGCCGCGGGGCCGTAAAGTTACCGCTAGAGCATATAAACATTTAAATCGCCAGCCACCAGATAGTTTGTTTTAATATGGATTTGGCTGATTTTGATTATTTTCTGCCACCGGAGTTAATTGCTCAGTCGCCAATTGAACCGCGAGATAGAGCTAAGCTTATGGTGGTTGATCGGCAAACTGGCCGATGGCAATCAACTATTTTTTCTAACTTATCGCAATTTTTACAGCCGCAAGATATTTTAATTATTAATAATTCCAAGGTTTTACCGGCCAGATTAATGGGCCATAAATTAGGGACCGGCGGCAAGATAGAGGTGCTATTAGAGCATAAATTAGCTAGCTCTGCTCAGCAGGAAAGATGGCGTTGTCTTATTGGGGGTAATCGACCCAAAATAGGGTTAATAATTAATTTCTCATCAGATTTAACTGGGCAGATTATCGGGGAGGAAGCGGATGGCGTTTTTATTGTGGAATTTAATAAGACGGGGAGTAATTTTTGGTCAACTATTTATACTATTGGGGAGATGCCGTTGCCGCCATATATTAAAGCTGACGAGGCAATTATTAAACAGGCTGTCAGGGATTATCAGACAGTTTATGCCAAGGATAATAAGGTTGGTTCAGTAGCTGCCCCTACTGCTGGCCTACATTTTACTAAAGAATTATTAGAGCGTATTAAGGCAATGGGGATAGAGATAGTAGAGGTTACGCTTCATATAGGATTAGGTACTTTTGGACCAGTAACAAGTGAAAATATTAAAGAACAGCGTCTTCATGAAGAGTTAGTAGATATAAGCGCTTCAAAGATTAACCAGTTAGTAAAATACCATAAAGAAGGACGACGTTTAATTGCTGTTGGAACCACCTCAGTGAGGGTGCTGGAGGGGGTAGTGGCTCAGTTTATAGATCGCCCAGCTACCGATGATTGGCTAGCGCCTATTGATTTATTCATTTATCCTGGTTTTGAATTCCAGCTTTTATCTGGATTAATAACTAATTTTCATTTACCTAAATCTAGTTTAATGATGTTGGTTTCTGCCTGGGCTGGCACTGATTTAATTAAAAAAACTTATGCTGCTGCTATAGCTGAACATTATCGTTTTTTTAGCTATGGTGATGCGATGTTTTTAACATAATTGGCTATTAATATTATCTTATTAAAGATAATGGGCTTAATAATTTTTACTTATCTCTCACCCTTTGTTATAATACCCTCATAATATATATACATTAGTATATATATAAGTAATTGACTATTCATGATTAGTTATCCCTGTCAAGCTAATATTTTTAAAAAACAATCACCGGCTCCTAATAGTAATAAGGCTTTTACTTTAGTTGAACTTCTCGTAGTTATTGCTATCATTGGTTTACTATCTACTCTCTCTACTATTGCTCTAAATAGCGCTCGTTCTAAAGCTCGTGACTCTCGCAGGTTAAGTGATATCCACAATCTCTCTTTAGCTCTAGAGATGTATTATAATGATGTTGGCGCCTATCCCTTATCACCTACCTCTACAGGGATTATTGGCGGTCTTTGTCTTAGTGACCTCGGTATTTCTTCTACCTGTGGAGTTAATACATATCTTGCTAAAATCCCCGATGATCCTAAAGGCAGTAAACATTATCTTTACTCTACTGTAGTTAATCCTCAATACTATGAACTAATCTATGAGGAAGAAACCATCCCTGATGATTGTCCCCCTTACTGGATTAGAGTGCCTGGCAATACTTTATATCATACCCGTACCTTTTGTGTGATGCAGTATGAAGCTAAAATCAAAGGTCAAGACAATGGTAACCAAACCTATAGTGCTAGCTATGAACCTGAATCTCGACCCGGTGGTACCCCCCTGGGTTAATATCTCTCAAATTAATGCTAAAAGCGAATGTCAGTCCATTGGGGCTCACCTTATAACTGAAGATGAATGGCTGACTATAGTTCGTAATATTGAAATGCAACCGACTAATTGGTCTTCAGGTCAAATAGGTTCTGGCTATATCCCTCGAGGTAATAGTGATAGCGATGCGGCCATGGATGGCACTGAGCCTCTTACTGATATTCATAAACGTACTCTTACTCTTTCTAATGGCGCAACTATCTGGGATATCGCTGGCAATGTCTTTGACTGGACTGATGCTACCATCTTAGGTAAAGATCAGCCCCAGGGTGTGGCTAATCCTACTGATTTTGCATATTATCAGTATTCGAACCTTTATTCTTATGGCGCTCTTTCTCCTGAGCGTCTTTTACCCTTAAATCCTGCCTGGAATACTAACCAGGGTTATGGTCAAATCTATACTAAGGGTGTTTTGACCGATATGGCTACTTACGCCTTTTACCGCAGTGGCTACTGGATCCATGGAGCGAGGGCTGGTGTTTTAGCACTCACTTTGCTCCGTGTTCCTGGCGATTCCATCAACTTTATCGGTTTTCGTTGTGCCCGTTAGCCAGGGGTGTGGCGTGAATTTTTGTACTACCCTTTAATTTAAAGTTTGGATCAGTGAGATAAACTTAATATCTAGTTTGTAGATTGACGAAGTTTTTAGTTTTAATTATACTAACAGCACTAAGTTAGTTATTTATTATTCTTATGGTTCAAATGAAGAAGCGCACTAAAAGTGAAACCCGAAGACGTCGTTCCCATCAGGCCTTAAAGGCTAAAGTTTTAGTTAAATGTCCTCAATGTGGTCAGTTAATTTTACCGCACACTGCTTGTTCTTTTTGCGGGACATATAAAGGCAAGCCAGTGGGGCAAGTTAAGGGCGCTAAAGTGAAGACAGCTAAAAAAGCATCTAAGGAGGCTAAAGCTGAGACTAAAGATAAAAGTCAAAATAAGAAAAAATAATTATGGCTAATCGTCATTTAGCGAGAACTCTGGCTATGCAGACTTTATTTTGTTGGGATTTTAATGGTCAGAAAGAAGATTTAGACGAATTAATTGAGGAAGGTTTTCGGCAATTTGCTCCAGAGTTTGATGATCATGGTTTTGTGAGGGATTTAGTCAAAGGAGTAGTGGCTAATTTAGCCGCTATTGATAACTATATTGTTAAATATGCTACTGAATGGCCACTGGACCAAATTACTCCCGTAGATCGTAATATTTTACGAATTGGGATTTATGAATTAGCTTTTGATTCTAATATACCAGCCAAAGTGGCCATTAATGAAGCTATTGAAGTAGCTAAAACTTTTGGCGGTGATGCCTCAGGGCGTTTTGTGAATGGAGTTTTAGGAGCAGTTTATAAGGAAATACCTATTAAATCCATAGATAAAACTTCTCCCTTAGATAAGGATAAAGGAACTGATCAAGCTGAAGATAAATAAATAATATATGGCGCAACAGCAAGAATTAGCTAATAAACTAGGCATCAAGTTTAAAGATGACAGCCTGTTAACTCAAGCATTAGTTCATCGCTCTTATCTTAATGAACATAGTAATTGGCCAACAGGCCATAATGAGCGGCTGGAGTTTTTAGGTGATGCGGTGTTGGAATTGGCCGTAACTAAGTATCTGTTTTTACATTATCCAGATAAGCCTGAAGGGGAATTAACAGATTGGCGGGCGGCGTTAGTTAATGCTAAAACATTAGCGCACATTGCCCAAGAGATTCAACTGGATAAATATTTATTTTTGTCACGAGGTGAAGCTAAAGAAAAAGACTCTAAGGGGCATCAGTATATTTTGGCTGATGCTATGGAGGCTTTGCTTGGGGCCATTTATTTGGATCAAGGATGGGCAGTGGCTCAGCGGATAATTAACAAGTTGGTGTTATCTAAATTAGATTATATTATACAAAATAAGCTCTATTTAGACCCTAAATCATATTTTCAGGAGCGAGCTCAGGAAGTTTATGGTTCTACGCCGCATTATGAATTGTTAGCTTCTAGTGGGCCAGACCACGAGAAACTTTTTGAAGTTGGTCTTTATGTGGATAACCGTTTAGTTAGCGTCGGACATGGTATGTCTAAACAAGAAGCTCAGGTTGACGCTGCCGAGAAAGGTTTAAAGCAAGAGGGGTGGCGTTAATTTGGTCGTCGTTTGAAGATTATTATCATTAAACCGCCAACAATAAAGATATCTGCTAGATTTAAGAAAGTCCACCAGGTAGCTAGATAATCAATGACTCCGCCATAGACTAAGCGGTCATAGAGATTGCTAGTTGAACCAATAAGCAATAACAACCAGCCCCAAACATTAGGGCGGTGTTGTTGCAGGGCGATCATTGTTTCAATTATTACACCAATAACAATAATACTTAGGATAGTAGATAGGGCCGGCCCAGTCCACGGTAAAGAGAAGGCTAGGTATTTATTCAGGTTATAACCTAGAAACCAGCCGCCGATTAATTTAATAGGTTTCTGCTGCCAAAAAACTATAGCTGTCATCTTGAGAGCCCGGTCTAAAATTAACAATAAAACAGCCCCAAACAAGGCTGTTTTATTTAGATGACGAGTTTTATTTATTGACTTTTTTGTAGTTGTTTTTTGCATTTAATACAGGAGCTAGAAAAAGGTCTAGCCAGTAGACGTTTTTCATCAATTTCTTTGTGACAATATTTACAAATACCATAGGTACCTTGTTCAATTTTTTTAAGGGCAGCATCAATATCACGCAAATTTTTTTCTAGGACTTGCTCAGTGGCTAAATTGGTAGAATATTGTTCAACTTCTTGAGCATTTTCGTCGCTTTCTTCACCATAGTTAGGAAAAGCGCTGATAAAATCATTGGCATGGTCAGAGTTTTTAGTAGCAAAAGCTTTTAGTGCTTTCTCGGTCTCTTTTCTTAGATGAAGTAAATCTGTTTTAATTTTTTTAATGGTTTCGGCTCGCATAAAATAAGGAAAAATATCTTATAGAAGATAATTAAAGTATAGTCCATTTAGCTTATTTTAGCAAGCTAAATTTTTATTTCTGAGCCGTAGGATTTTGCCAAGTAATAAGCCGGCCGGGAGGTTGATGGTCTAAATGAATATGCCAGGTATTAGCTGGCAGCAGGGTGGCTATTTTCTCCGGCCATTCAATAATTGTTAAATAGCCAGGTTGACCGGCGAAATCACTGAAGCCTAAATTAATTAAGTCGTTAGATGAATTTAATCTATAGGTGTCTATATGAACTAATTCTTTAATTGTTGGGTGCTTACAGGGATAATGTTCACAGATAACAAAGGTGGGACTGGTGACTGGTGTAGTAACCCCTAAATATTTAGCTACTGCTTGAGTAAAAAAAGTTTTTCCCGCCCCCAGTTCGCCAGATAAGGCAATAATTTCTCCGCCATGCCAATTTTTAGCTAAACGGCGAGCTAAATTAGCTGTTTGGCGTGGTGTCGGCGCGTAATAGCTATTGGTAGATTGTTTATTTTTGGACGTCAATGACATAATAACCAAAATTATTATAGCTGATTTGGAAATATGGTGGAACAAATAACTGGCGGTTAAATTTAATGGTCTTTTCTTCCAGGCCGCTAATGAATTTATCTACATGAAAATAAAGGTAATAATTTTCTTGGTCGCCATAGAAGATGAAACGTTCTAGCGGCCCAAAAGGACAATTGTTGATTTTTTGGATTAATTCGGCCGGCGACTTAGCAGTGGCTAGGTCTTGGACATAATTATATCTTTTCGAGAAGATAGCCGCCGGATGATTATTGTGTTGGTTAAAATAAATTAAGTTATTAATGGGGACCATAGCTAGCAGTTGAGGGACAGTCTCTAAGGTTAAGCTATCTTGAGGCAGGGGGTGGCTATTAAGGTATTGGCCTAATTGGACAATAGATGGGTTCATTTGTTTAGATTTAATTCGTTGATTTTCAATAGTTGGGTTGTCAATAAAAAAACCAAAAAATGATTGACTAATTAACAGACCTAGGCCGAGCAAGGCTAAAGTTGTGGCTGTTTTAGTTTTGCGGTCTAAATTATAATGTTGCCAAATACGACTTAAGCCATAGGCTGCCCCCATAGCTAAGATAGTGGGAGCCCAGATATAAAAACCACGGAATTCTTGAAATGGTTTATGCCAGATTAATAGAGTCAGCAAGCCGCCGCTCCACCAGATAAAAGCTGTAATAAATAAGTACAGTAACTGTTTAGCTATGGGATCACGATGATAATAAATTAAAGCGCCTAGGCCAAACAAAAGGATTAAATTAGTCCAGCTTGTTAGTTGGAACATGGGTAGCCATAGATTTAAGCCAGTAGGGGTAAAAAAGGCGGTTTGCCAGCTCTCCAGGCCATTTCTTAGATAGCTGCTAATTAATGGTCCGGTAAATGGCAAGGTAGCGATGAAAGATATGATAGCAGTTTGGATTAATCGCCAAAAATACCTAAGCCGATGACTATTTTTTTCTGTTAGACCCATTATTACTAAAGTAATGGCTGCGAAAGCTAACCAGAGATAATAGGTCATAAATATTAAACCAGCAGCTAGGCCAAAAATTAACGGCTGCCAGATAGTCCAGTGTTGATTGTTTGTTCGGTGATATAGGCTAATAGTCCAGAGAATTGTAGCCACGGCGGCTACTATTTCATAAGGTTTACCAATCATCAGGTCTTTATCTAAAACCGTCATAATTAGTAAAGGAGATAGGGCGGCTAGTAGTACATTGAGGCGATGGTTGGGGAGGATATTTTTAAATAAATAACGTTGTAGTAAGAAGACTGTTACTGGAAAAAGCAAAAAGAAAGTGGTAGCAGCAACTTTCATCATTATTATGCCATTCCAATTAAAGAGTCGTCCCCAAATACTAAACAACCAAAAGCCACCTGGTGGATAGAAGGGGGGTAGACCATGATAACCAAAGTCGGAGTTTAAGCCGATTTTAGCAAAGGTATTAAATATAGCGGCAATAGTTAGTTCATCACCTTGGAGACCCCACAAAGGTAGCTGTAAATTATTGGACCATAAAGCATAAGTACCAGCCGAGGTAAGTCCAAAGAGCAGTAAAAGATAAAGGGGATTTTTTTTCTTAATAATTAAATAAGCTGCTAAAATAGCAAAAAGCATCAAAATTATTTTGATGCTGCTATAAATTTGGATATCAGAAAAATTCATAATTCTTAAGAATAGTGGGCACACAAGGACTTGAACCTTGGACCTCTTCGGTGTAAACGAAGCGCTCTAACCAACTGAGCTATGCGCCCTAGTTGTGCCGAGGACAGGACTTGAACCTGCACGAAGTTTCCTTCACAAGCACCTCAAGCTTGC
>Ga0116182_1006043_pt1 | contig 10227 bp, 5 predicted proteins | sample AD_UKC077_MetaG_FD_89805 | JGI IMG/M metagenome (GOLD analysis project Ga0116182, IMG submission 89805) | Active sludge microbial communities of municipal wastewater-treating anaerobic digesters from USA - AD_UKC077_MetaG | ecosystem: Engineered > Bioreactor > Anaerobic > Digestate | place: USA...
CAGTGTTAAACTCTTTTTTTCCTAATTCCCTAATAATTTCTTGGGAATAAATGTCCATAAACTCTTTTACTTTTTTCATTTTAATATCCCTGATATGTGTCGGGTGCAACCTTTAAATTATTACATAAAACTCAAATTATCACTAATTCTTTGAATTGCACGCAACGTCCTGTCAGTTTCCAATTCTGTCTCCACGCTGACGCACAACTATTTTATAACGTCACACGTACACCTATTGAATGAACTCCACCAAAAGGATTCGTATCACGATATGAATAATCAATTTTCAAATATGTTTCTCTTTCTCTGTTAAGAGGGACTTGAACAGTAGCTCCAGCGCTTAACCCTGTAAATACGGTTTGACGTTTTGCACTGTTTAATCCATCTTTTTCATAACAGTATCCTCCTCTGACTAGCACGTAATCGAGCATATTGTACTCTAATCCAACCGAATATTGGTCGCGTGTAAAAGAGTTACTTGTAAATGTGCCAGCTACTGTGAGGTTATGACCTTCTAATAACAGAAAATCGTTTGATAAACCAATACGAATTAATGATGGTAATTCACATTCTGCCGATTGATAATCAAACGTCATGTTTAGTTCATCTGGTGTGTATCCTCTAAATGACAGGGAGTTACCTGAATATTTCATTGTTGGTCCAACATTTTGCATAGAAACTCCAAAACGGAAATTATCTCTTGCACCAGCTATATATTGAATACCGGCATCAATTGCGACTCCTGTAGCTTTAGCATTTTCGATGGATTCATTTATAAGCTTTATAACTGCACCACCATAAATTGCGTTAGAAAACTGACGTGAATAAGCCGCTGAAATAACACTGAACTTTGGGCTAAAAGTAGTTCCTGTTCCTGCAGGACTTTCTACTGTGGTTCGAGGAATGTCACCGAAGGACATTAAACTAACAGCTGCTGTCAATGCCCCAGCTTCACCTACTTTAGAGGTAAAACCAAAGTTATTGATGTCAATATCTGCTCCTTTCAGGTAATTAGTATGAGTAAAACCTAAGTCGAACTTATTAACAAAAGCCGTTCCTGCAACATTCAAATACAAGGCTTCTAAACCTGTTATAGAAGACATGTTAGAATTGTTCCAGCCGGCTGCTCCTGCCCATGGGTTTATCAAGAGCTGTACTGCTCCTGCTTCACCTGCTCTCTGTTCATTCCCGGCATGTAAATTACTTGCCAACAGAAGTGAAACGAACAAACTTACTATAAATATTAACCTTCTCATAATTGTCTCATTTTTTCAATTAACTTCTAAAAATTCGATAGGTCAGCAGGACGAAGTACTCCAAACCATTTGATAATCGTTTCGCCTACGTTTGGCACTGACACATGTATAATATATGCACCTCCAGAAATTGGTACATCCGATGCATTTGTTAAATTCCAATCAATCCATGTTTGCTCACTTGATTTCTCGAAGGTTCTAATTAAAGTTCCCGACAAATTAAATATTTTAATTGTACAAGTCGGTGGCAAATTGTTTATTTTAACAACGTTGTCTAATTGTGTAACTTCATATGCATTATGAGCAAAATAAGGATTGGGTACAACCCCTATTCTTTTTAAACTCTCGTCAACTTCTTGATCTGTATATATTGTAGGAGCCATTTCATCTAAAGAAAAGGAGAAATAGGGATAACCTTTATTAATAACTTGTGACGAATCTTCAATACCACTAAGATCATCCTTATGATACGGATTAGCTATGCTAATGCTTATTTTAACGTCATTATCAGGCATTTGCGAATACGAATCCCACTGATATTGTCTTTATATCATAGGTATATTTACCCAAGCAATATTGAGCATAGTCTGAGCAATACGGTTTCTAACAACATTAATTCCTTCAGTTGGTTTTTTATGGAACGAATTAAATAGTATTCGCCCTTCATCATACCGTGTGAACTTTTTTACAGCCCCTGTACTAAAGATATAAACAAAGTGTTTTCCTCCAAACTGTGGAACTCCATCAATTGAATAGTAACTATTGGTTGGATTCCATATCATATCACGACCCTTTTGTCCAACTAAATATGAATCTTCTCCAAATGCTATATTTAGTCTCTCACCTGTTTCAACGTCTATAGCATATCCGGGGAACCAACTCATACCGTAAGCTGATATAAAATGAGGATCAGACGGATTTTCTGATGGTTCCATTGTCATAGAGTCAGCAGCGACACCTAATTTATTTAAAGAAGGCGCTTGACGAAGCATAAACTTAACAGCGCCACCTTCAGAAACTGGGTTTGGATACATAACATTATTACTACCGGACGCAACTGGAGTATTCTCACATGTTTCAATTACGATACAACGTGTCCATCTTGAAGTATCTTTGGTAATTACAAAATCGACACTCGGTAGTCTATATTGATCATATTTAACATTTGAAGGGGATCCATTACCTGGACAGTAATCACCTGCTGACACAAATTTATATGGAGCCCAAGTTCCACCAAGTACTTTTTCATAATCTTGTTCGTCGTCAGAACCTACTACATCATTAAATGTTCCATCACTGTAAGTTCCACTACGAATCCAGTTTGAATGTACAGGACCCTCGGCATCTACAAGACCATTGTACCACGGCATTGCAGGATTTTTATAAGTAATTGTAGCTCCTAAGAAACCATTTTTTACTCGTTTTAAATTATTTAATACCTTTAAATTATCAACTGGATACTGAATTTGATACAAATCTACTGCAATACCGTACTCTGGTAATATATGTTCATATCCATAACGCATCCAGACCGGACCGTGTAAGGTATCAACACCATCATGAACTAAAGTCCATTTAGTGCTTAAAATTACTCCTCTCAATTGTTCAGTGTTTTGATGTTTTCCACCCCAAAAGGCATAATCAACGTTACTTACGCCACCCTTATTAACAGAATCAGGCTCTAAATATAGTGTATAGTTCCCGGGTTTGACGTTCAAGGGATCAATAACTATTATTCGAGCAGGACCGCCATTTTTAGCATATTTTCGTTCTTTAGCCTTCCATGGTATTGAATCATTTGCACTGTTCATAATCTCATCTATCGTTTCATCTGAGAGCTGCAAGCGATTCATTGAGTTACCACGTCCTGACAAACAACTCATTGAAGAGATGTCTCCATAATCTGAATTAATTCTTCCTCCAGCGCCTAGATCAGCTGGTCTTGGTACAAACTCATATTTTTTAATTTCACCAACAGTGCTTTTTCGACTTGCAAGATAGGGTGTTTTCTGACCATCAAACGATTCGGGATCACTTTGACTATAAGTTTTATAATTATTGTATGCGTAGGCAATAGCGATATAATAATATTTCTTATCATTTATCAACTCCTCCTTTGTAAATTCGTCTCGAGTAACCTCGAAAGTGTGCTTAATACCACTATTAGCTCCATCGACCATAATTTGGAAAGAGTTAGCATTTGCACGGGGATCCCATGTATAATTTACAAGCATAGTGGCATTGTTTTCAATATCACACTGAAAAACAAGTTTTGATACATGTTCATCATAAATTTGATTTACAGTAATATCTTTGTGCTTAAGCTGAAACACTTGGTAGCCTTCAAACACATATTTCCTGTCGGGGTAATTGTGTGTAATAAAGGGGTCTAACTCTGAATATTTTTCCAAATAGTTGTTTGAAGCTGGAGGATTATCTAAGTGCATAATAAACTTCCTATCTAACTCAACTGCTGTTAATTCAGGTGCATGAGGACCTTCAATCATTCTAAAGCAGTTTTCAAACAGTTTCTGACATTTATCATCAGCCAATTTTAACAACTCAACTGAATGCAATGGGTCTCCTTTTGAAGTACGAGCCCAAGGAACACCAATTGTAATATAGTTAGTTGCGCCTGGTCTAAGGATAAATGGACCTGCCGATTGTAATAGTCTTCCATCGCAAGGAGCTTCCTGTCTCCAACCCACATCATCATTGGGATCGATACCGCCAGTTCCCCAGTTACATTTGTCAGATTTCCATGGAAACAAAAAGTTAGCTGGCAATGTTCCTCCTTTACCATTCCCTCCGTATGTCATTGTCTCTCCATCTTTCCAAATACCTCTCAAGTAGTTGTAATAGTCCATAGCCTCATCGGGGTCATCCATCCCATCAGGACCTCCGTTGATAAAATAAACAAAACGTCTCATTCCCCAACGCTCATTATCAGCGATACCATCTCCAAAATTCAATCCATTAATATTACCATTGAAAATATCAAAATTGTTGACCTTAATACGACCTACAATTTCTCCATTGAGATCGAGAGTATCGACGTAACCATTTTGACAATCCGGTTCTACTTCTCCTTTACCGGGCCAGTTAGAAACATCATCCATATCGTTAGGGTCTTGGTATGGACCTTCAAAAAAGTCAAATCCTACTGCAGGAGGGTTAACTCCATAAGTGTTACCACTTCCGCTACCATCAGTACCGGCGTTGTAAGCAAAGCTCAATCCCCTATTAATATCACAACCTACTAAGTCATCTTTGGGGTCACCTAAGTCAGCATCAACCCAAACTCCAAAGAAAGCGTTGTTTAATGAGTATGTCGAACGGTTAATTAACTGATAGTTATAGAATGTCATGTTATTAAGCTCGTCGTTTGATGAAAATGCAAATGCTTGTGCTCTGATCTCCATCCCAATTGCAGCGCCTTTCGACTGGGTATGTATATTTCCTTTATCATTATATACCCACCATAAAGTTTGATCTCCATAGAGAGTAACTGAAGAGTTGTTCAGACTATCGGCTCTACGTTCTGGGACGAATTTACATCTGCTTGTTGCCTGAAACTCGTAGTTTGGGTAGTCTCCACCGTCTATATTATAACGACCATTACCATCAATATCAGCGTATGGAGCTAAATATCGGTCGTACTCCTCTTCCTCTGTTCCAAAGTCGGGACCATTACCTGGCCATTCTCGTAACACTAATGGAGGCGAATATCCTGGAAACTCTTTATCTCTATCCTCTGCTGGCAAGTTGTACCAAGCAATAAATTGAGAAACCATATCACGGTCAACTTTCCAAATCTTATCGTATTTGATACATACATCAACCGTAACGTTTGACATATTACTTCCTTTGGAAATTAGCGGACCGGGCCAGTAGTCATCTTCACCATCATAGTCAAAAATCCTAGCTGCAACACGCAATTGACCATTAACGTCAACCCCTGCAACCCAAATTCCACCAGCGAAAACAGAATGCTTACCACTGCCTTTTGGCACTTCATAGCTAGCATTATTATCCTGCCACATACCGCCGTGTGTTTTTATAACGGCCTTAACGTTGTTCAAATCAACAAAGAGCTTTGTACCGCCGCGAGTACAACCCGAAGTTACATTCTTTGCTCCTTTTGGCGTTCCTGAACTATTTTTTCTAGGCGGCATTGCTGCATATACAGCCGTAACAAAAACTGTACATGACAAAAATATTATTATTCTTTTTAAGTCTATCATTGCTATATAGTTTTATTTTTTATACCATTAGAATGAAAATAATACCCCAATTCGGGCAGTACGAGGTAATCGATAATTGCCCGGGTGGTTAATCAATATTGAATACACTTCCCTATATGCCCTTGGCGACGGCATTTGGCTTATAGCTGTCTGATTTGGACCATAAGTTAGATATCCATTATCATCAGGGTTACCTGTTTGCGAATATACTGAATTTATGTTAAGCGTGTTTAAGAGGTTTGATACGTCTAAATAGACGTTTAGGATACCTTTTTTATCTTTCCCTTCGCTATCTGTACCGATTTTAATACCAAAATCTTTGTCAACACGCAAACCTACAGTAGATGTCCAAGGTAGATTGTTTCCATTCAATTTACCTATTAAATACCCTGTACCCATTTCACGAGTTGAGTACGGTGTTCCACTTCCTGCCATAAATGTGATGTTTACTCCTGCGTTAGCCAATATATCTTTTCCTGCTATTTTTGGACCATTATAATCTTTGCCTTCTGAGAATCTATAGTCAACTACAACACTAATTTGATGTCTTGAGTCAAAATTTAACGGATATATAGTCCTTAAATTTGGAAATCCTTTTACAATCAGGTTATATGCAGTGTTAATGTCAGAACCTGTTCCTTTAGCAAACTGCAATGTGTATGATGCTCTTAAAGAAACATTACCTGTTCTACGCATATCGTAAGCAGCAGTAAATCCCTTTACAGTACCGAAGTCAAGATTTCCATACGTTAAGTAGTTAACTGGATAGGCGCCTGCATAGCTCATTAACTGAATCATATCACGCATTTCTCGATAAAAAGCTGACAGTTTTATTGACGACGTTTCTGATACTTTTTGTTGGAAACCTAACTCATACGCTATAGTTTTTTCTGGTCTTGTGTTTGGATTTGAGATAACACTTTTCTCTTTATCCATGATAAACAAATAATCCAAATAATCAATTCGTCCGTGAGCTGGGCGTTTTGTAAGCACGTCATAATGTGCATAGAAAAGAGCTTCATCAGATATTGGGAAACTAAATGCAATACGAGGCATTGGCGTTATTTCAGGCTTATAGTCTGTAAATGAATTTAAGAAGCTTTGCGAGCCAACCTGTGCTCCATCAACCAAAAATGTATGTATTTCTCCTATTGATGCACTGCTAGCAACAGGGATACCTTCGCTATTATACCAGGTTCTTTCGTAACGGAATCCTGTGATATCAGTAGGGTCTGAAGAGCTGTTAACATAAATTGTTGAACCTGTTGGAATATTTGATGGAATTTTCAATTTACCATCTCCGTCATACATCCAAGGGTACTTAGCTTCAGAGTATGTCTCTCCCACAGTGTGTGATTCGAAAAACAGATATGGATCTTTTAAAACTTTTTGGTTCGCATCAAAGTAGTCAACCCTTAATCCTATATTAAATACCAAATCGTTAAATGCGAATTTATCTTGGATATAACCTGCCATATATATGGGTTCATAAGGCGCTACTTGTCTAGAGTAGTGCCTATTACCTAACTCATCAGTAAAAGTTTTAGTAAAAAAGTCATTAAAGTTTAACTTTCCTCTTGTTTTTGTACCGGTATGGTCAAATCCGTAATATGTGGCTAATGGTCTTCCTCCACCAAAAAGTTCATCAGGACTAAAAAAGTTTATACTTAAATCCGAAGGATCGTATCCGTCAATGTTTAGCCAAGTAATTCCTTCAGGATCTAAACCTTGCGACATTCTAAATCTAAGATCAAACAAAGATTGTGTTTCTCCAGATCTTAATCGAGGATACAATATGGTATCGGTAAAAATCGGATTTCCATACGGGTCGGTTACTTGTTGTCCATCAATTGTTAAAAATTGTGGTAATGGATTACTAAAATCTAATTGCGAAATATGCTTATTGGTTAGCGAGCGTGCTAAGAACCACAATCGAATTGGACTTGTATCATAACCTCTGTCTGTTCTTTTTTCATACTCGAAACCGGCAGAAATTTCGTGACCCTTTATGTCCAATGATAGTGATCCCGTTGCTCTAATTTGAAAATTATCAACTTTTGAATATTCATTATAAACTGCTCCTGGCATTGAGATATACATTGGATTTCCAAATGTGCCAAAAGACAATGAACTTGGGATGTGACCATTAAGATAACCTCCTCCCACTAATAAGTCAACCTCAGTAGGCATAAAAGTTATGTTATACGCAGGGTTATAGTTTTCATAGTACCTTTCGTTGTAAACTGCCAACAGCGGGTTTATATCAGTTGAATAGATGGTGTCAAGAGTATAAAGGAAAGCATCTTGAAGATACCCTATTCTATTTGCCACGGGGTCGAAGCCATATTCGAATGTTGGTACATCACGGAATAACATACGTCCGTAATAACCATATTTGAACAAGTCATCCATATAATCGGCATGTCCAAGCTCCCTTTTATATTGTGTTACGTCTAACTGTAATGAATAGTTTATATTGCTGATCAAAGAGCTCTCTTCTCCTTCAGCCTGTTGAGTGCGAAACCGTTGGTTAAATCTTATGTAACTTCTGAGAGTCATTGATTTAATTATTGGATTATTGTCATAGTTTGCGAAAGAGAAATCACGAGCATAACCTTTATTTTTATTGTAGTCAAATGTTCCACCTACAGTAAACTGCCCACTCTCAAAAGGCTTATAGTCTAACTTAGCTGTGGCCATTGCTTTAAAATTATTTACATTACGGCGTTTTTTTACTTTTTCGTAAGCTTCGGCTCCAAAATAACTAGCACGTAATTGCGTTGAACCTCCCACTCCAACAAATGGATGTCGTTTTATTGAATCCAAAAATTTTTCTTTCATTACGTATTGACCAATTGCAGAGGGCCATGAGTCAGCAATTCCTCCAACTTCTCCCGCAAAAAGAAAACCAACAATTGGCGTTTTAATTACTCGTTCGGGGTTGTTCGGGTCAACACTCTTGGAACTGATAAGCGGACCACTAAAGTTGATTGCCGCCATGTGATCCCCATATTTAGTTAAAAAGGTTGAAGTGTGCCCTTCAAAACTTCCATAAAAGAATCTGCTTGGTCCTCTTGTAACGACACTGATTACACCGCCAGTAGCGTCACCATATTTCGCAGATAAACCTCCTGTGACAACTGAAACTTGTTCAATTGCACCTTTGGGGATACTGCTAGACCCTCGAACTTTAACTCCATCAACGTAATAGGTTGTAGCTTCTTCGCGAGCGCCACGAACCGATTTTACCTGACCGTCTTCAGCATAAACACCACCGACTGTTGCGGCAACCTGGTCAGCCGAACGACCTTGCATTTTGCCAATATCTTCGGATGTTACAGTACCACCCGACTGGGTATTGTCTTTCGATATCAAAGGAACTTTGTAATCGACAACAATAACTTCATCGAGTCTTTGTGATGCTGGTACTAGCTCAACATCAATAAATCGAATTTGGTCTGCAACAACCAACACAGCATTAATCTGTGCAGTTGAATAGCCAACAGACGATGCTCTTAAAGTAAAACGTCCGGCTGGTACAGGCTTTATCAGACAAATTCCGTCAAAATCCGATGTTCCTCCAGTGATCTGACTCCCGTCTTGCTCAACGACAACGTTGGCAAAGGGAACAGGCTCTTTGGTTTCTGCATCGAAAATACGCGCTCTAATCGTCCCAGACGATTGTGCGCAAACTGTTCCAACAAGTAGAACAGAACTCACAACATAGAGTAATTTTCTAAACATAATCGCCTATTTTTGAATAAATATTCCTTTTTTGAGTCGGTAAATATAAATATTCTCTTTTGACTTTTGCAACAAAATTGCATAAAAAGTTAATATTTTGTTAATATTTCTAATCATACGGTCTTGTGATTATTGCTGAATATAGTATCGCTTTTTTGAACATATTACGTCTAATGTGTTCTTTTTCTGCGTTGTTTTCATTTTTCGCATTTTTAAAAACTTTCTCTTTCTGTAAGGTCTCTTTATGACCTAAATTAGACGATAAATTATGGTCTGGTTGTAGTTTTTGACCATTTGTTTTGGTTATAATGTTTTTTTCTACTGGGAAACCATTTGTTTTTTCACTTAAAACATCGGGAAAAACAGGCGCACCATCAGCAGGAGAAACATTCTTCGTTGTGTTAGTTTTTTGTTTAGCAGCTTTTCTAATGCTAATTGCCACTGCTGTCACTAAAAAAACCACATAAAATAATATATCAAAAAAGTCGTCCATAAAGTTTTCGTATTTTATATTTAAGTGTTAAATAATCACTGACTTGTGGCTCACCTTTATTAAACTTATTTGCCATTTTACGTGATTCTTTCATTCGCTTTTGTACTTTTTTAGTCTGTTTTGTTTTAGCATATTCTTTTGCAAGTTTGTCTGTTTTGTCATTCATTATTTCCATTTTTGAAACCTGCTTTTTTTCAGCTTTTGCTATTTTTCTATAGTGTAAAGACTCTTTTACTGTTAGCCTCCTACTCTTTTTTAAGGGACGCCTGTCAATTGAATATTGCTGCTGCCCGAACCCATGAAAGACAAACAAAAACAAAAAAGTTACACATAACAAAGGTTTAATTTTACAATACAATTTATTATTCAATAGTTCGTTAAGTTTTCATGCGATATTTATGCCATAATACAATAGTTCTCTTATATTCTTTTTATTTTTAGGTATGTTTGGATTTATACCATACATTGTAAAAAATCTTTCCAGTAGTAA
>Ga0116182_1006048_pt1 | contig 10223 bp, 7 predicted proteins | sample AD_UKC077_MetaG_FD_89805 | JGI IMG/M metagenome (GOLD analysis project Ga0116182, IMG submission 89805) | Active sludge microbial communities of municipal wastewater-treating anaerobic digesters from USA - AD_UKC077_MetaG | ecosystem: Engineered > Bioreactor > Anaerobic > Digestate | place: USA...
ATCATGTACCTGTCAATCATTGCCTGTAATATTTCCAGATTGTTACGTTGTAAAGCCTCCTCCAGTGTTTTATTGTCTGCCGGATCAATGTTTTCGGCAAGAACGGACAACAGCACGGACGGGTTTTCGAAAGTCTGTGAATGGCTGCCGGGATTGAAATCATCAAGGTCATCTTTTATCTGGAATGCGAGTCCTATCAGATAGCTGAATCTGTCTAGTAGTTTGAGATTTTTTTCATCGGCACCGCCGGCGACAGCACCCAGCAGCAGCGCTACCCTGAAGGCAGCCGATGTTTTTTGCCCGAAAACAGTCAGTGTTTCTTTGAGTGACGGCTGGTGACCATCCTTCCTTGTCATCAGTTCCGTGCCCTGTCCCATCGACAGGTCTATATGTCCCTTTGTCACCACGTTAAGGCAATCGTTTATGACAAGCGGTGAGAGGCCAGAATCAATAATGAGTCTGTATCCATAGCCAATCAGCAGGTCACCGAGGTTTATGGCAACCGGGATACCATAACGGACATGAATGGTTTCCCTGTCATACCTGGAACTTTGGTTGTCCTCAATATCATCAAGGACAAGAGATGCTTTGTGAAAACACTCAACCGAAAGGGCAAGGCTATGAATAGCATCCGTATCCGGATGTTGGTTGAACGACTCACAAGCAAGTATTGTCAGCAGGGGGCGGATCCTTTTGCCTCCTGCCAGAAGGACTTCCCTGACAAGATTGTCTGTGAGAGTGCCGGAAAGGTGAAGCAGCTTATCGATGAACTGTTCATTGAATAGCTCCTTAACCCTTACACTCAGACTACTGATTTTATGTATTTTGATATCTGATCGTTGATCAAGGTAATGGATTTCCTCTCTGATCCATTCGGCATCAGCGGTTGTATCAACACAGCCGCAGGTCAGCAGGGGAATGCCGATTGCAGGTACTGTATATTTGTTCACCGATGGAAATATTTTCTGCAGCACTTCCATGCAACCCACGCCTATGATGGCATCTACTTTGCCGCTTTCAACGAGGCGGGTTGCAATTATGGTTCCTTCGGATACGATTGTAAGGTATCCGAGTTCTTCAGCCTCGCGCAGAAAGCCGGAGATGCTGCAGTTTCCACATTCACTGCAGAGCAATCCGAGTTCATCGGAGCGTCCCCTGCACAGACGGCTGTTTTTCAGGCACTGGGGCAGCATCAGCATGCGCTTGTCGTAGGGTATGGCACCGACAACGCAACGCCATATAGCATTGCCACAGCATACCATCACAAAAGCTTTGTAGCTTCGGTACCAGTCATTGCTGGCAAGTAAAGTATTTGCAAACTCTGAAAGGGTATTGTATGAAACCGGAGGGATTGTTTTATTCAGTAAAAAATACCGTTCAACCCCCTGACGAATATCATTCCTCAGTTGCCGGTCCGCAGGGATTGTAAGCTTAAGATCGGTCTCGAACATAATTTCCGGTTTTATTTCACCCGTAGGCTCCAAGTCCAAAAAAGGCAAACCTCTTGGCCAGTCTGTATATGATTTTTCGTTCCGGGATAATGGGAACTTCACCATGACTGGCTATTATCGGTGCATTCTCCAGATCGGAGAGATAATGCTCACGATTGGAGGTGTTTATGGCATCGTATCTTTCAGCAAATCCCTTCAGCCATGCGGGATCTTCCATAAGCACACAGCCTTTGGTCTTACGACGGATCTCATCCCTGAAGGCCTTTAACAGTACAGAGTTTTCATAAATGCTTTCCACATTTCCGTCTGCGATGTTATCGAGTGAAAGTTGAACCACGGGACAAGGCTCAATATAGCCATAAGGATTGATATGGTGACTGAGACCTTCGGCAGCGGGACAAAAAGGTTCTCCATTTGCATGCCAGTACGAATCGATCAATACAACCGGATACTTGCTTCTTCCGTTGACAAGGAATTTTCTCAGCCGCAGGATGTCGCTACTATCAAGGGCAAGCTCATAGGTGGGTATGGTACCGGTAGGCCGGTAAATATAGTACCATATATACAGGATCCCCAGATCATGAAGCTTCCGGATAAAATCATCCGACAGAGCCATGTCAATATTTGATTTACAAACACTTATGGCTACGCCTGTAATTAACCCGTTTGTTGTTGCCGTGCTGATGGCATCAAGTGTTCTTTTGTAGATATTATGTCCTCCACGGCGGATATCGGCCACCTTTTCATCCCCTTCAAGGCTGATTAGTAACGATACGTTGCCTGACAAGCGTAATTTCGAGGCAAATTCATTATTGAGAAGAGTTCCATTAGTGAACAGCAGAAAATAGCACTCGGGATGAGTGCTGACAATTTCAATCAACTGTTTGTGCATCAATGGTTCACCGCCAAGGATGCCATAAAAGAAAGACCCCTGACGTTTGCCGGCTTCAATGATTGAATTGACAGTAGCGGCGGACATGTATTTTGCCTTGTCACCGGAGGAGACCCAGCACCCCTGGCAGCTAAGGTTGCAGTCGTCGGTTACTGAAATGAACTGAAATGCCGGAAAAAATAATCCCTTCTTTGTTCTTAATCTGAATTTAAGAAAGCCAATGAAACCTTTCCAAACCATGTTGACAAGGAATTTACGCCGGCATTTGGAGTCAGCCTTTTTAAAGTTTTGATACAGTGACATGGCAGATCAGGTCTCGTTTTTGGCCGAAAGAGCATCATTTCTTTCCGAGATAGCCTTTTTCATGGCTTCTTCCCTTATGATTGATTGTCTCAACCCCCTGCGCCTTTCAAGGGCTGAAAAAATGTCATCACCAAGGCACTTTTCAATATCCTTTACCTGTCGTTGATGCTCAGCATCTTCATCAATATCATCCGAACCACCTATTGCCCCGCCGTCTACATATTTGGGAAAGACAATTGCTGTGGAGGGACAGATACGGGCGCATGCCGGACAGTTGTTCTTGCATTCCTGAGGGTTGACAACCCGTACATTTCCTTCCGTTATTTGATATACACCAAAAAGGCAGAACTCAGCACATTGTCCGCAAGCCGTGCAACGGCCGTAATCAATGATGGGATACCAGGATGGCCATCCGGGATCGGCGGCAATTTCTGTGTAAACCGCATTGCTTTTATAGTTGCTGCAAAAAGCGTTGATCCTGTCAAAAACTTCGTCCGAAGACAGATCAATCATGTTGATATGGCTGAATGTAACCGGCGTATCGGAATCCTCTCTTGTCTGATCAAATAAAAGGTTCATTGTTCGCAAAGAACATCCGATGACTAAGTATTCAGTATTGGCAGTAAACAAATCTCTCACCAGTTCCCTTTTTTCAACAAGCACCCCGCACAGGTCGGAGAACCTGGTCACATGAACCGGCAGCTTTTCAAGATGAATATCCACAGCCCGCAGAAGCTCGGGAGAAATTCTCTGACCCCCGCAATGGCAGAATAAAATATGTTTTGGTATGATGTCGGGTTTAGCCACTATTATTAAATATTATTTTTAATCCTCAGCATACTTGCCGGAGTTTCAACCAATCATGTAAAACTCAACAGCATTGCTTTCTTCTTTTACTTTGAAAGCAGAATTCAGGGTGTCCAACAAATATACTATTATAAAATTAAAGGGCTGATCAATCTATGTCCGAAAAGGATAAAATTCGATCTGAACACGAAAAAAATCCGCCTGTTCAGGAGACAGCTGGATTATTGCTGCCTATGGTTTGACAAAAATTGCCTATCGGCCGGTTTATTGATTTCGACATTGAAGATAATGATTGACAATTTAAACATTCCACCTCTGTTCATAATTTAACATTTGGGCAAAATATTACATGCCTTCTCAGGATATGCAGGGGCTATGTTAAGCAAAACATGATAATTGATAACAAGGTATTTAATATTCTGAAAAGTTCACTTTTCCTTTTTGCTTGTTAAATGCCATAATCCGCAGACAGGGCATTGATAATAGCGTATTGACCTGGTAACCCGTGTTTCTGTGATGTGACGGATCATCTCCTGTGCTTCTTCAGCAGAGTAATATGCCCTTTTTTTACACAAAGGCTCAACAGGATCTATTTTAATGTTTTTGGACAGTTTGTATGCCATTTCCTGCTTCGGGTGAATTTGTTCTGCAAATTTAACTTATAATATCATTATCATTCATGATAAATATTATGTAAGGGCATAAACATTGAATAAAGACCGGAAGTTTTTTTCAGGACTTGAACATCAAATAGATTTTTTTCTTACTTTTCACCAACAAAGTAACCATCAAAGTAATTTAGACAACTATGAGCGGATCAGATAAAGAACTACTTGTCGGAAGACGTCAGGCATTAAAGATGCTTGGTCTTGGTTCTGCAGGAATGCTTGCAGGCGGATTCTCCGATATCCTTGCTGTTGAACCGGCTGACATGAAATATTCTCCGAAGCCGGTTAATACAAGCGGAAACAGCAGTGTTGCTTTCACAACCGGAACTGACAGGCAGCAGATGCTGTTTGAAGTTGTCAGACCGTTTGAATCCGAGATTAAAAAAGGCCTGAACGGCAAACAGCTTATAATAAAAGTAAATATGGTTCAGACAAATAAACCGCTTTGTGCAACTCATGTAGATTCAATTCGGGCTTTGCTTGAATATATGAAACCTATTTACAATAAGCAGATTATAATAGCGGAATCAAGCTCTGTTGTGGAATCTGCAGATGGTTTCAGGAATTATGGATACCTTGACCTGGCAAAAGATTATAATGTAAAATTCATTGACCTCAATACTGACAGCGGCTCACCATTTTACATAGTTGACAGTAACCTGCATCAGGAAGTGATACCAGTGGCAAAAACCTATGTAAATCCGGACAATTATATCATATCCCTATCGAGGCTTAAGACACACAATCGTGTTATAATGACAGCCGGTGTAAAGAATATGGTAATGGGAGCGCCACTTGTTCTGTCAAATGACAGGACAAGCGGAAGGCATTATAAGAGCAGGATGCACTCGGGAGGAGAGCGTTTTTTGCATTTTAACATGTTCCTTGTGGGGCAGCGAGTCAGACCTGATTTCACTATTATCGACGGAGTTGAGGGAATGGAAGGAAACGGTCCTGCGGATGGAACCCCTGTTAATCACAAAATAGCTCTTGCCGGAGAAGACGTTCTGGCTGTCGACAGTATTTGCACCAGACTGATGGGAATCCCACTCGAGGATGTCGGCTATCTTAATTATATGGCCGCTGCCGGACTGGGTAATGTTGACCGTTCGAAAATAGATATCATCGGGAGGGAAGATCCTGATAAGCACATAATTAAATATAAACTCCACGATAGCATTGAGACTCAGCTTAAGTGGAAAGATCCGATGCAACTTCTGTAAACGGAACAACTGTTGAGCATCAGAAGAACAGCAGGCAAAGCAAAATAAAACCGGCATATTTCTTCATCAGGCAACAGAATCTGGAAGATGAATAGCCGGTTTTAGTTAAGGAATTGATACAGAGAAATTAATGTAGAAAAGTTACGTCTCCTGTTATATCAAAGTATTTTCCATCGGCATAACGACCGGTCACTTTCCAGACGTATACGCCCTGGATGGCAAGATTCCCCTCACCAAAGTAGCCATCCCATCCCTTGTAAACATCATTGCTTTCATAGATCAGAACGCCCCATCTGTTAAATATCTGAAGCTTATATTCAAGTACATTTTCAAAGAAAGGCCTGAACACATAATCCATTTCAGGATAAACACCTTCTTTCCATTGACCGTCGGTTGGTCCTGTACCGTTCCATTTGAAAACATTGGGGAATTTTATATCGCCTGTCTTCCATTCAACTATGATGGGGGTCTGAAGTGTCGTTGAATCAATGCAGCCTTTATTCGTTGTGACAATAAGCGATACTGTGTAACTCCCCGGTTTTTCATATTTATGATAGGGATGCTCTTCTGTTGAAGTCATTCCGTCACCAAATCTCCAGAGATATGCAGAATCATGGTGACTGTAATTGTGGAAAACAACAATCTGTTCATTATTAACTACATTGGTCGGGTATGCATCGAGCATTGCTACGGGATTCTGGTAAACACTTATCGTTCCGTTATGGATATCCTGTCCGGCAATATTGAATACGGTAAGCTTGACAATATAATTACCCGGAAGATAATAGGTATGCACCGGATCCTTTTCATTCGAATACTGCTTGTCGCCAAAATCCCATAAAAATGATTCTCCGTACAAACTTGAATTATTGAAATGAACAGTTAGTGGGGCACATCCCACTGTATCAGGCCTGAAATTAGCAATGGGAGGCGGAGGCATTATTACACTTATGTGGATGGTATCCTTCGCCATACAACCCCACCTGTCAGGTATTGTTTCGTATTGAACAATATAATCACCCAGCCCCACGCTATTCGGATTAAAAAGATTGCCTGTTATGCCCGGGCCGGTCCATATACCTCCGGCAGGTGTTGCCTCAAGGGTTATCTGAGGGCCATTAAGGAACACTTCTCCAACAGGTTGGATTGTTACAACAGGTACGGGCATTACAGTAATCTGTATACTGTCTCTGTCACTACAGGCCGGATTTAGTATTTCATATTTTATCCAGTGTGTTCCTACACCGGCTAGGACGGGATTAAAAGTGTTACCTGAAACACCAGGGCCTGACCAGACACCACCCTGATCTACAGCTGTCAGTGTAATGACCGGGCTGTCAGCGCATAAAGTATCAACTTCAGTTATCGTTGCATCCGGCGTTGCAACAGTGATAAGCGATTCATCAGTATCTGTGCAACCGTTGGCATCCAGTATCGTATATGTTATAGTATGGTTGCCTGCATTTGCTATTGAAGGATCAAAGATATTCCCGCTTACCCCGGGTCCCGACCATATCCCTCCGGGTTCCTCGGAGAGAAGAGTGAAAGGCGGATCTGAATTACAATATATGCCTTCAGTGATTATTGTAGCATTAGGTACCGGATGAACAACAATAGTTATTTGATCCTGGTCATGGCATCCATATGAACTTGTTATGTCATATTTTATTACATGATTACCGGGCCCTGCAATTTTCGGATCGAATAAGTTTCCTGCAGCTCCGTTGCCTGACCACATTCCGCCGGGTGTTGCAGCAGACAGGCTTACAGGGGAAGCATTGGCACACATCGGGGCAACAGGCGTTATAGTCGCATCGGGATACGGCACTATCAATATTCTTGCGGTTGTTACAACAGGATCGTGGTCACCATTCTGCTTATCGGAGGGTTTCCCGGGTATATTGGGATCGTCATATGGATTGCAGTAATTCCAGTTACGAATGCTTACTTCGAAATACTCTCCAACTGCTTTGTCTCCGGCTACATATATAACGTCGGACCATACACCGGAACCGGTAACTGGTCCGGTAAGTTCAATAACATTTTCATGAAAAGGGAAAGTTCTGGTTTTCCCGCCTACAGTGACAGGAGTACCTCCCATTGTATTATCTGTGCCATAGACCCACTGGATCCATCTTGTGTTGACATTCGGATTATCCTGCTCCTGCGGCGGGACACAGTTGAATAATGTAACATCCTGGAAACGCACGTAGGCGCTGTTACCAAAACAAACCGGATATATCTCGGGATTAATGCGCATGTGTCCGCCGTTCCGATCATCAACATCCCATACTGTAACTATCTGTTCCTGAGAGGATGAGGTGCAAAGAACACCGTTTACCACAAGTGTTGCCTTGGGGTTATAATTACAGACATTACCGGCTGAGGTATAAACATTTGTTGCTATTGCCCTGAAAATACCCGGACCAATCCTGGTAGCCGGAACTGTAACAACCGTACCGTTATCCCAGTCAATCCTTATGTCTACAGGTGTTCCGGCATCGTTGACACCTGTATATGTAATCTCCCACGTGGCTGTGACAGGAGCACACAGTTTATCAGGAGTGATATTATTTGCTTTAGAAAGGATTGTGCAATTCTGTGCAGAAAGATTAATTGAAATAAGGAAAAAAATTATATGCAGAAGCCATTTTTTCATCGGTCAGGAATCTTTTTGTCCTTCGATATCTTTAACTATACGGCAATTATTAAGAATCTTTGACTTTCATTTATCGGAAGAGAATTAATACAAGTTAATTATACTTTTCTGGTAAATGATTAGCTTTCAGTCTTTTATTTCCAGATTATATTTTAGAATCACTTTTTTCAAAAAATAAAACAAGATTATGCTTATATACGGAAAAGACAGGAATTTGTTTAAATTTGGCTCTCAAAATAGTACTATTAACCTATTGTTAAAATAAATAATTATTAGACAATGAAAACAAAAATATCAGCAGCTGTTATACTGTTTCTGATGATGTGTTTACCTGTTACGGCACAGACAGCAACAAAGATCGTGATTGGTCAGCAACCAATTTATAATGTTCACAGGGCTAAGGAAGCAATGGTTATTGACGGAAAGATGGATGAGCCGGGATGGAAAAATGCAGAGGTCCGCACTTTTGACAATTTTTTCAGACTGAGGGGCGACCTTGAAAAACAGAATTCGAAATTCAGGATGCTTTGGGATGATGAAAAATTATATCTCTTTTATGAATGTGAGGATACTTCTCTTATGGCACGTGAAACAAGACACGACGGTGCTACTCACATGGATGATTGTGCAGAATTTTTCTGTGTCCCTGTTGCTGATAGCGTTTATATGCACTTCGGATTTGAAGTGAACATCCTCAAAACCACTTTTGATTTTGTTGTGCTATGGAAGTATCTCGATGGCAGGACGATATTTATAAACGGTTATGACCCTCAATATGAGGTGGGAGTGACTTATGAAGGTACGATAAACGATGAATCAGATAAGGACAAGGGCTGGAAGATGGAAATGGCGATCCCCTTTTCATGTTTCAATCAGTTCAACTCACGTGTAAAGCCTGGTGCAAAATGGGCTTTCCAGGCCGTGCGTCAGGACAGGAATTCGGAAGCTGACCGCTTCAGGTCTACTTCTATTCTTTTCCCCTTGTATGACCTGAAACAGGATGTACATCAGCCTTGTCATTTCGGCATACTCGAATTTCTGGCAGATTGATTGCCATTTTATACCCGGTGCTATTATTCCGTGGTTAGAACCAGTACAACCGGAATCGTAGTGTAGCTTGTGCTGCAAGCGATTCCGGAAAAGATATCCGGCTTCTGCCGGATACTTATTAAAGAGATTGAATGAGATACGTCAGTTCTTTAAAAGGACAGAATACTGTTATGGTAAACACTCTGTTCCTTATCTTTTCATCATATCGCCCTGATATATCCCTGAACCCGAATCCGTAGTTTATAAGGAACTGAACATTGTTATAAAGCTCCACACCGGCTCCCAGGTTAACACCATAGTCCATCCTTTTGAATTGCCCTAATTCTGTTCCAAATTCGATCTTATTTTTGTCATTCCCCCTTTTTGATTTTGCAGATAGCCCTATACCGGCATAAATGCCGGCCTGCCCGAACAATTTCCAGGAAATGAAATCATTTTTGAACATGCAGGTTACAGGTATTTCGAGATAGGAGACCGGAATCTTCTGGTCAAGATTAGCTATATGCCTTATCGTTCCTTTCTTGACAAACATAAACCCCGAGTTCAGAAAAATGACATCCGAAACAGGAAGCTCTCCTGACAGCCCTATGCATAAGCCGGGGGAGAAGTGAGTTTGTTGTTTTACCATTGAATATTTATAGGAACCCTTTGCCAGGGACACCCCTCCTTTAAGACCTATACTCTGGCTTTGAACAGGTAAGGATACGATCAGGAAAAGTACTGAAAGAAATACTAAGTATTTTTTCATGGTCAGATGATAAATCCGGAGGCTAATCAGTTTTAGTCATTCTATTTGGGCTGAACGTAAAGTACATTTTCTTTTAGCCTTGCAGCTTTTTCTTTACGATTGGCAATTATAACTCCAATTATGATCAGCAGTGTAATTATAATCAGTAGCCTGAAAGGATGACTTTTTATCAGCGCAATTATAAAAGAATGCCTTTTCATCTGAATATATACTATATACGAAGGTTTATATAAGGTAAAGTTATTAAAAATATGCTAATAATGCAAATCTTTTTGTATTGGAATGAGTTCCTAGGATGCTTTGAAGAAACTAAAATTGACTCCGCCGTAATTACGGTGTTCAAAGAATGATTTATGGGTATTGAAATGCTCTTTTTTTGGATGTTCAAGTATGAAGAATCCGTCTTCTGCAATAATTTTTGA
>Ga0116182_1006053_pt1 | contig 10217 bp, 10 predicted proteins | sample AD_UKC077_MetaG_FD_89805 | JGI IMG/M metagenome (GOLD analysis project Ga0116182, IMG submission 89805) | Active sludge microbial communities of municipal wastewater-treating anaerobic digesters from USA - AD_UKC077_MetaG | ecosystem: Engineered > Bioreactor > Anaerobic > Digestate | place: USA...
GGCAATGGCGACACGCTGCTGTTCCCCCCCACTCAGGGTGAGGGGTGATCTCTGTGCCAGGTGGGCGATTCCGAATCGTTTCATGAGTGACCTTACCTGCCTCTCGATATCTGCCTGTGGTATCTTCCTCATCCTCATGCCAAAGGCGATGTTCTTTTCAACCTTCATGTGGGGAAAGAGCGAATAGTCCTGGTATACGAGGCCGATATTCCGGTTCTCGGGGGGAATCGATCTCATATCCTTACCATCCAGCAGAACACGCCCTGATTCGGGAACATGGAGACCTGCGATCGTCTCCAGGATGATCGTCTTTCCCGCACCCGAGGGACCCATGATGACATAGTAATCACCGTCATGAATGGCGAGTGATACCTGGTGGAGTGAGAAATCACCAAGGGTCAGGCTGACATCCTCAAACTCGATCATCGTACCTCCCCACGAATCTCGTTATCGTCCGGAGCACGAGGAAGACGACCAGGCATGCAACGATCATGACAAAAGCCACTGCGGTGCTCTCTTTTATCCCTCCAGTCGTGAACCGGTAGTAAATCAGCGTTGAGATGATCATCGGGTAATATGCAATCATGATCACGGCCGCGAACTCGCTGATGGCCCTTCCCCAGGCGAGGATGGACCCGTTCAGGATGTGGCGGACACTGCTCGGGAGCACCACGAGGCAGAAGGCCTGGAACCTGGTGGCACCAAGTGTCCTTGCCACGTTCTCCATGTGGACAGGGACCTTCTGGAATCCCTCCTTGACACTGTTGATATAAAACGGCATCGCGACAAAGAGCATCGCCACCACTATTCCGGGATAGGCGTCCTCGAAAAAGAATCCCATCCCGGCCAGCGGAGCTCCGATAAGCCCTCTCTGCATGAAGAGGATGTACACCATCAGCCCCGCGACCGTATGCGGCAGCACCAGGGGTATGTCAATCAGGCTTTCCACGGCCTGGTTGAACCTCGATTGCGTCCTGGCAAGGACATAGGAGAGGGGTGTCCCAAGGATCAGGAGGATGAGAACGGCGTTTAGTCCTGCCGAAAACGTGAGGACTATCGAGCCGATGACCTGCCTGTCGGTGGCCACCTCGAGAAGGTAGGAGAGGTCGGCAAGCTGACCGATAGTGATATTGGCCAGCGCAAGCAGTGGCAGCATGACAAGAATACTGCCGATGATGGCAAACGCTACAAGGCACTGATCCCACACACCGGGCCGTGACCTTCGTGATATCCAGAATTCCCAAAGATTCTTCATCGCGCACTCGATGATTATCCGCTCAATCGGTGACCTTCTTCAACCCACCGGGACTGGCCCCCGAACCCCATACCTTCTGCATGTCCTGGTCATCCACCCACCCGGATCGAACATTCTCTCGATGATCGAACTGGGAGATATATGGCTTGATATCAAGGAGTGGCGTATCGTCAAGTACATCTACCCCTGAGATACGCACGATGTTTCCATCAATTGATACGAGGTTTACAATCGAGAGTCCGATCGGGTTGGGGCGGTTGAAATGCCGTATTGCAAATATTCCCTTTTCCGACTTCAGGTCAACAAACGGGCGGCAGAAACTTGTCCATTTCTGTGCCCGGTGGAAATGGTATATCAGGAACAGGTGCGAAAACCCTTCCAGGTCCCTGAGGCCAGGGGAAAATTCAGGAAAGATCTCGATGTATCCATCAGAACTGCTGAAGATCCCCTGGATTGGTGTGGCCTCCTGGTCGGTGAAATCTGAATGGATTATTCCTATCGGGGTATAGCATATTTCCATGTTCATTGCCTGATGTACTATCTTTTTCAGACAAAAAAAAGGTAGTTTCAGGCCTTCATTGCAACCATGCCTGAAAGTTCCGCCGGGACATCCCCGTACCCCCCGGCAGGAATGATGGGCGGCTGTCCGTCACTGGTCAGTATGGCCTGTCCAACGGGTCCGATCAGCATCTTCACAAACTCGAGGCCCATCTCGGGATGCTCGGCGATCTTCGGCACGGTGACACCGTATACGATCGGTGAGCCGGTGTAGTATGTGACATCATCGCCTTTGACCGACTTCACTTTCACGGTCTTGTAGTTATCGGCATACTCGATGGCCGAGAGATCGATCTGCTCGGGCAGTTCGATGAACTTGAGACCGTTCTGGACGGCAACACTCCGGTACTCCCAGGCATAATCGATTCCGCCGGCCTGGACCATCTGGACGAGCTCCACGCTCTTTGGCCTGATCGTCAGTTTCGTTCCGTCAGGAGCCGGATCTGTTGCGTCAATAGTCCAGACCCCGTCTTCGAACGTGGCCACGATATTGCTGTGGTCTTCTACGAGATTCTTGAATATGGCTTCATCGCCATAGTAGCCCTCTGCCAGTTTGATGACCATCGGTGTCCGGTAGCCGCAAGGGTCGGCATTGGGGTCGCTGAAAGCCCATCTCACGCCTTCCTGGCCAAGGATGGCATACCAGTTGTCAGCGGTGATCTCGGAAGCATGCCGGCTCTGATCGGTATAAGCCAGGGTCATCGTGTTCTTGGCAAACGTGAGGTACCAGTCCGCGTCGTCAGGCACCATGTACTGGGGGATCAGCGCATAGTCGGCCGAAGCTACCACGTCGGCAGGCTTGCCGGTCTCCGTCACTTTCTTTACACATTCAACGCTTCCCGCGGGCTCCAGAAGAACCTCGGTGTTGGGATACTTCTCCTCGAATTCGGCCTTGATCTTTTCGAACGGCCCGGTAAGGCTTCCGGCATGGAAGACCTTAACCGTAATTTTCTCTCCTGCGGCACCTTCTCCAGGCGCCACTCCTTCCTCGGGAGCAACACACCCGCAGAACAGGGTAATGGCTGCAACCAGAAACAGTGCAAGGATTAATGGTAACTTCTTGACCATGCTTCAGCGTTAAGGTACTCGGTTTATTTATTATTACTCATATGAGAATCTGGTAGTTTCACCAGAATTATTACAGGTCCCGTGCAAACGGTTGACTGCTGATGGAGTATACGCATCTCTTTGGCCCGGTCTGTTCCCGCCGCCTCGGACGTTCTCTTGGAATCGACCTGGTCCCATTCAAGACCTGCACGTTCGACTGCATTTACTGCGAGTGCGGAGCGACGACACACAAGACGATACAGAGGGAGGAGTTCTTCCCTGTCAGCGAGCCGGAGGTGGAACTTATCCGTTTCCTGTCAGGTGAACCTGATCTGGACTTTATCACGTTTTCAGGATCTGGTGAACCCACGCTCTCCCTCTCTATCGGAGAGATTATCCGTCTTCTCAAGAGAGACTATCCAGCCTATCGCGTCGCTGTGCTCACCAACGGATCGCTCCTCCATATGCCGGACGTGAGAGCTGATCTCCTGCCTGCAGATGTCGTACTACCCACACTCTCCTCGACTTTCCCAAAAACGTTCAACAGGATCCACCGCCCTGCAGGCGGTCTTATACCCGCTCAAATCATAGAGGGTCTATCCTGTTTCAGGCAGGAGTTCGATGGCGAGATATGGCTCGAGGTCTTCATCATCCCCGGGCTCAATACCACGCCCGATGAACTGGATGGGCTCCGTGATGCGATCGGACGGATCCGGCCCGACAGGATCCAGTTGAACACCCTTGACCGCCCGGGAACCGAGGAGTGGGTCAGGCCTGCAGACACAGACGAACTTGGGAGGATTGCGAAAGTCCTTGGTCTTCCCGGTACCGAATCCATTGAGTCTGTCCGCTATGCCCCGGGAGCCTCGATCCCGACGGGAGATATGGGTGCATATATCCTTGCAATGCTGAAGAGGAGACCCTGTACGCTCGAGGATATCACTGCAGTGACGGGACTTCGGAGAACAGAAATCTCAAAGTACCTGCGTCAGTTTGAGGAAATGGGAATTCTGGATACGAAAAAAGAGGACCGGGGCGTCTTTTACCGAGTCCGTGATCAACCGGTTGATACCAGTGAATAGTCAGTGTAACGCTGGCAAAGGGGTCTTTTTATATCGGCAGTTATTCGTTTCATAATCTCAGGGTCAAGAAATTCGGCATCAGCGGCACCAGCATCGGCACTGACATCGTCGGAGAACATGGTTCCCGCGAGGTCGTTTGCACCCGAGAGGAGGGCCAGCTGGCTCAGCTTTGTCCCGAGCTTTCCCCAGGAGACCTGGATATTCCTGAAGTTATCGAGAAAGAGGCGGGAGATGGCGATCATGAGCAGGTCTTCCCTTCCGGTTGCGCCAGGTCTGGCGATCCCCTGTCGGTAGAGCGGTGTGTTTGTATGGATATATGTGAGTGGGATCATCTCGGTAAATCCGCCTGTCCGGTCCTGTATGTCCCTGAGTATTGAGAGATGCCTGATTCTCTCCCGTTCTCCTTCATATGAGCCGTACATGATCGTCGCAGTTGTGGGGATGCCAGCGCCATGGGCCTGCTGGATAATCCGTACCCAGGTTGCAGTATCGATCTTTCGTGGGCAGATCACCGCCCTCACCTCGTCCACAAGTATCTCTGCAGCGGTACCCTGTAAAGAAAACATCCCGGCTTCTTTCATCTGTTCCAGGACCTCAACCGTGGACACACCGCTCCGGGCCGAAGCATGTGCAACCTCGTCGGGACTGAAGGCATGAATGTGTACACCGGGAGCCTCTTCCGCCGTCCATCGCAGAATATCCAGGTAGCTGTCCAGGGTGAAATCCGGGTGTACTCCGGAGAGCAGGCAGATCTCTGTTACCTGCCTCTCTGCTGCGAGACGCGCCTTCCTCCGGACAGTCTCCTCGTCGTCGAGGAAGGCCCCTTCATCACCTGCTCTCCTCCCGAAACCGCAGAAACCACAGAGGTTCTTACAGATGTTGGAGACGTGGATGTTCTGGTTTCGAACATAGGTGACGATATCACCCGCCCGAACCTCGCGAATCTCGTCCGCTGCCGAACATATGTCAAAGACGCCCCGATCTTTTACCGACATGAGCGATAGGGCCTCGCCCTCGGTGAGCCGGTGGCCCGCGAGGACGTCCCTGAGCAGTTGTTTCCGATTCATGTGCGACTATTTCTTCTTCTTCTGTTTCTTTCCGGGTTTATTGCCGGCGCTCTTCTTCCGGTCGACGTAGTATTCATAGAGTAACATCGCCGCGATCAGGATGACTGCCACAGGAACGATATGCAGGGGGAGATAGCCAACCAGCGGTATCGCAAAGAGGGCTTTACCGACAAGCCATTCATCCCTGACAGGTTCCAGCGGGCCGAGTCCCCGGTATCCGCTCTCCCAGCCGGTCTGGTCTATCACGGCATTGTTGTCGCCCTTGGTGATATAACCCGCATGAGGGGCGGTATACGAATAATTCAGGTTCCCGGTTGTGACCTGGAAAGTCTGCCCTTCTTCTGCCCAGACCATCGCCCTGTGGATGATGGGGTGCACACTGGTGGCCCCGTTTGGTTTATAGATGATGACGTCCCCATAATCCTCGAATTTCATATATCCGGTCTCCTGACCCTCCTTCCAGGTCTGGAGATCCCCATACCTGTCGGCACTTACCACAAAGACGAGGTCCCCGACATTCATGTGGGGAACCATGCTCTCAGATTCGATGGTCACGACAGCGGGCCATGTTCCAGATACAAGGAAGAGGCCGAGTGCGATCGCTCCGACCACGATGGCCACGACGGCAAGTTCCCGGGCCCAGGAGACCCATTTGTTCTCGCTCGTGCGGAACTTCTCAAGCAGTGAAGGACCCTTTTTTTCCGCGCCTGATACCGACATTTTATAACTTTGTATATTGAACTGCACGATTTATAAGGGATTCCTCTGGGAGATTGAATCGGGACCGGGGGTGCGGGCGTGTGCAGATAAAATCCTTTTATGCGGTCTCGCAATAATGTATGATCAATGCTCGATGCGCAGACGATAGTGCAGCGATTCCTTGACACCAAGATGCACGTCCATCCTGACGTTGTCAGGTACCTGGCGGAAAAAGACGATCCAGGGCTCATCGATCGTATCATCTCCGGTCTTCCCGGTGATACGGTGGTGGTTTCGGTTCGCCACATCCCTGGTGTCACACCGGACAGGGACGGGAGCAGGTTTTTGTCAGACAGTCCGTGCGAGGTTATCCGGGGCGTTGCCGGAAGTTCCGGGAGTATCTCGAGCATCCAGGACTATACCCAGTATTTCCGTGACCGGTACAACAGGCTGGGCGCCCTGGTCCGGAACCGCTGTGACCCGATCCCGATCGAGGGACTGCACAAATCCGGCAGGTACAGGCAGGAGAACTGTTCCATACTCGGCATCGTGATGGATGTACGGACCACCACAAACGGCCATCGCATGGCCGAACTCGAAGACACGACAGGAAATATCTCTGTCCTCTTCAACAAGGAAAGACCGGGATTCGATGAAGCCGAGACCCTTGTCCCTGACGAAGTGATTGGTGTCCGGGGTACCCTGTCCGGTGACGGGAGGATCTTCTTTGCTGATCAGATCTTCCGGCCCGATGTCCCGATCAACCACGCACCCTATCATTCCAAAGATCCGGGGAAGGCAATCCTCATCTCTGATACACATGTGGGAAGTGATACCTTCCAGGAGGAGGCCTGGAAACGGTTTTCAGACTGGCTCGACGATTCGGATGCTTCGTACCTGCTCATCGCAGGGGATCTCGTCGATGGAATCGGTGTCTACCCCGGACAGGAACATGAACTCACCATACGAAACATCTACGAACAGTACGATGTCTTTGCTGACATGATGAGAGACCTCCCATCACAGCTACAGATCGTCATCTCGCCAGGGAACCACGACGTGGTCAGGAATGCCGAACCGCAGCCGGTCATTCCACCTGAATTCTCGGAAAAATTTCCAAAAAACTGCATACTCGTCGAAAATCCGGCTATTGTAAATCTCCAGGGCGTCCGTATACAGATGTATCACGGGCGCTCCATCGACGACATGATCAGCATGATCCCGGGTGCGTCGTACGAGAAATCCGCACCGATGATGATCGGTATGCTTCAGCGGCGCCATCTTGCGCCGAGTTACGGGAAACGGACGCCCATCGCAGCGGGCCGCGAGGATAATCTCATCATAGACCCGCTTCCCGAGGTGCTGCATACCGGGCATATCCATATCATGGGAATTACCGAATACCGGGGCACCCTGTGTGTAAATTCCGGAACCTGGCAGTCCCAGACGTCCTTCCAGAAGCAGATGAATATACACCCGACCCCCGGACTGGCCGTATCCCTCGATCTCCAGAGCCTCGTTCCCGAGGTTTTGGACTTCAATTAGAATACACCTGTTTTTTATGCCCCGGGCATAAAATGATCTGGGATAAACATCAGGAAGCTTTCCCGAAGCTTCAGGGAGGATATTACACATGGATCTCTTTGTTATTGTTCCAATCTGTGCCCTGATTGGACTGCTCTTTGCAGGCATCTCTTACATGAGAATGAAAAGAGAGGGCACGGGGACTGAAGTGATGCAGAAGATCGCCTCGGCGATCCATCTCGGTGCGATGGTCTACCTGAAACGGCAATACACATATATTGCTGTTTTTGTCATTGCGCTTGCTATCGTGCTCGCAGCCGTCATCAATCCGCTTACCGCGGGTTGTTTCCTTGTCGGTGCGATTCTTTCGGCAACAGCCGGATTTATCGGCATGAATTCTGCCACCCGCGCAAATGTCAGGACCACCAATGCTGCCCGCCAGGGCATGGCGGCTGCATTTAAGGTTTCATTCTCCAGCGGGATGGTGATGGGCCTGTCCGTTGTCGGGCTTGGTCTCTTCGGCCTGTCAGTGCTTCTCTACGTGGTGAGCACCTTCAGCACGCTGGATCTTGCTGCCAGCGTGAATGTCATCTCCGGGTTCTCACTCGGCGCCAGCTCTATTGCTCTTTTTGCCCGTGTCGGTGGAGGTATCTTCACGAAAGCGGCCGATGTCGGTGCCGACCTCGTGGGCAAAGTCGAGGCAGGCATTCCCGAGGATGACCCGCGCAACCCTGCGGTCATTGCTGACAACGTGGGAGACAACGTCGGCGACATCGCCGGCATGGGAGCAGACCTCTACGAGTCATATGTCGGTGCGATGGTTGCGACAATGCTCATCGCGGTGAGCGCCGCTGCGGCAGCGCAGTTTACCGGTGTATCCATCATCAACCTGGTTCTCCTGCCCCTCTTTATCGCTGCAGCAGGTATCATCGCATCAATCCTTGGGTCGTTTTTGGTACGGACTTCCAAAAACGAGAGCGGGGCCATACACAAGGCCTTCAACATCGGGACCTTTGCAAGCCTCATCATCACCGTTTTTGCCGTGTATTACCTGGTAGACATGCTGCTTGGACCCCAGTTCATCGGTGTCTTCGTGGCGACCATAGGTGGACTGGTTGCAGGATTCCTCATCGGGCTGATCACCGAGCACTATACGTCATACGAACGGGGCCCGACACTGGCAATCGTGAAATCCTGTGAAACAGGTGCGGCAACCGATATTATCGCCGGACTGGCCAAGGGTATGGAGAGCACCTTCATCCCGGTCCTGATCATCGCCGCGGCCATCCTTCTCGCAGCAAACCAGGCCGGACTCTATGGCATAGCCATTGCAGGTGTCGGGATGCTTGCAACCCTCGGCATCACACTCTCCGTGGACGCATATGGGCCGGTGGCTGACAATGCGGGAGGAATCGCCGAGATGTCACACCAGGAGCCAGGTGTCCGCCAGATTACCGACACTCTCGATTCGGTGGCAACACCACCGCAGCCATCGGAAAAGGGTTTGCAATCGGCGGCGCCGCCCTGACGGCTCTCGGGCTCTTCGCGGCATATTCCCAGAACGTGCAGCTCGATATCGTGAACATGCTTGATCACACGGTCTTCGTGGGAATCCTCATCGGTGCCATGCTCCCGTTCCTCTTCTCCAGTTTCGCAATGACGGCAGTTGGAAAGGCAGCGGGATTCATCGTCGATGAAGTCCGCCGCCAGTTCAAAGAGATCCCTGGCCTGATGGAAGGCAAGGCCGAGCCCGACTATGAAGCCTGCATCACGATATCGACAAACGCAGCAATCCGCCAGATGATCCTGCCCGGAATCCTGGCAATAGGGTCGCCACTGATCATCGGGATCCTGCTTGGCAAAGCCGCGCTTGCCGGTCTGCTTGCCGGTTCCATCTCGAGTGGTTTCGTCCTCGCAATCATGATGGCCAATTCGGGTGGCGCGTGGGACAATGCCAAGAAATATATCGAGCAGGGTCATGCCGGTGGAAAGGGATCACCCGCACACAAGGCGGCAGTCACGGGAGACACAGTGGGAGACCCGTTCAAGGACACGGCCGGGCCGGCCTTGAACATTCTCCTCAAACTGATGTCGATTGTGGCGGTGGTCTTTGCGCCACTGTTCCTCGTCTAATTTTCATATGAAAATGGCTACACCATTTTCATTTTGATTTTCTGGTATCCCGATGAGAACTGCGTGATTTTTTTTTCATTGTTTTCCGCCCGGTGCCTCACTCATCTAATAAAACCCGGTCATTTGGGAAAAAGCGATTCTGGTTATTTTTCCAGCTTCTGAATGAATTTCTGGTGCATACGGAGATCATCTCCAAGCTCGGGATGAAATGAGAGTGCCATGTGCCTGCCCTGGGCTACAGCGACAATCCCCGAATCGATCCGTGCGAGTACTTCGACTCCTGGTGCCGCCCTTGTGACAACGGGTGCCCGTATGAATATCGCGTGAAACGGTCCTGCAAGACCTGCCACCTCGAGATCTGCTTCGAATGACTCCCTCTGTCTCCCAAAGGCGTTCCTCTGCACGTCGATATCGATCAGTGCAAGAGTCTTTATTCGTGGGTCGTCCACGCATGACGCCAGGAGGACCATGCCTGCACAGGTTGCAAATATACCGCCGTCAAAGGAGATGATAGGATCGTACATCCCGTTCTTCTGAATAAGACGGGATATTGTGGTGGATTCACCACCAGGAATAGCCAAGCCGTCGAGATCGGATAGTTGAGCCGCCTTCCGGACAGCGATTATCTCCGACCCCGTTTCCCTGCCGGTAGTCTTCAATGCGAGGGAAAACGCTGATATGTGTTCGCTTACATCCCCCTGAAGCGCAAGTACTCCTATTTTAACGCCCACGATACTGGAGCACCTCATCTTCCCTGAGAGTGTGAACATCCAGGCCTTTCATAGCCTCGCCAAGGCCCTTGCTGACACTGGCTATTACGGAAGGCTCTTCAAAGTGGTTCACCGCCTCGAC
>Ga0116182_1006056_pt1 | contig 10215 bp, 8 predicted proteins | sample AD_UKC077_MetaG_FD_89805 | JGI IMG/M metagenome (GOLD analysis project Ga0116182, IMG submission 89805) | Active sludge microbial communities of municipal wastewater-treating anaerobic digesters from USA - AD_UKC077_MetaG | ecosystem: Engineered > Bioreactor > Anaerobic > Digestate | place: USA...
ACATGGGTAATGAGCTGGAGATCCTTGAGCGTTCCAACCACCGCGACCGGCGAGGAAGTGGAGACCGTTTCCCCCACGGTGTACGGCAGGTCGATTACGGTTCCATCTATGGTGGAGCGTACCGGGCTTACCGCGTAGGGCGCCCCGGGACGGGAGGGATCAACACGGGCGACGATACCGCCGCGGCGAACCTCGCTCCCGATTCCGGCCTCATAGGAAACAAGCTTGCCGGCGGTGTCGGCAAACAGGGAAATTTTCGACTTTGAAGATACGTCACCGTTCAGGCGGATGGTTTGTATGAGGGAAGCCGGTTCGGCCCGAACGGCTCCAACCGTCAGGGTAACGGCGGATCCGGAGGGCGCACGCGGGGTTTTCCCTCCCGTGGGAGCTGCGTCTTTTCCACCAAAAAAGGTTAGCGCCAGCGCAATCGCCGATAACGCTATCAGGGCAAGCAATACAAGCCGGACAATCCGCTCAACATTGTTCATGATCATTCTCCCGGAACACATAATTCGCTTTCTTCAATAGTAAGGGCATACGCGAGTTCTATCAATGCCGCTTTGTACAGATACACCGCGTTCAGCATGGAAAACCGCGCCTCCAGGCTTTTCTGCCGGGCTTCATCAAGATCGGTCAGGGCAACGAGTCCGGACTCGTATCCCTCCCGGGACAGCTCATACGCCCGAACCGCAACCGTTTCATTCAGCCGGGTAATCTCGATGCTCTTTTGCAGCCGGTTCAGGGTGTCAAAAAGACTCCGGATTTCCTCCCGGGCTTCGGTTCGCGCATCTTTCAGGGCGATTTCAGCCTTTTCCACCGCGGCGTCCAGTTCTTTCGCGTCAATCCTCGTTTCAGACCCGGGGATATAGCCGTTCAGGGGAATAGCCACCGACAGGGTAAAGGTTCCGGTCTCCGGAGCAGAAAAACCGTCCTGGAGATCGGAGACTCCCGCGGACTCGGAAAGGGTGACACTGGGAGCGTACCGGTTCAGGGTGCCCGCCCGGCGGCGGCTTACGGCAGCATCCCGGGCAATACGCGCAGTGGTCACGTCGGCCCTCAGTTCGATTCGCTCCGGAACGTCCACGGGAAGGCAGACTTCCGGAAAGTTGTGTTCAAGTGTATCATAAAAACCACGGAGGTATCCGGATCAATGCCGAGAAGGATGTTGAATGCCCGCAGGGTCTGTGCAAACTCCTGCCGGGCCTGAAGAAGGTCCGGTTCGAGGCTCGCAGCCGCGTACTGCGCCTGCAAAAGCGACAGTTCCGATGCAAGCCCGGCGTTATAATTCTTTTGAACCATCGCGGCTTCCCGCTGAGCCAGCTCAAGATTCTTCCCGTACAATTCCAGCCGCCGCTGTTCGGTCACGATCGCGTAGTAACTTGTTTTCACGGCCCGCACAACCGAGGCTTCCGCGTCGGTCCGGACTATTTCCGCCCGGTTCTTCTCCAGCTCTGTCTGGCGCAAGGTTTCTCCCACGCCCGCCTGGAGCGACAAGCGGATTCCGGCCGAAGCACTCAAATCGGTCCCCGTCGGATCCGGTCGCGCAGGATCGTCCAGTCCGGCCAGTTCATGCACATTCCGCAGCGCGGCGGAAAGACTGATATCGGGTAAAAACGCGTTCCAGGAAGCGGCGGAACGTGCCCGCGCTACACTTTCGGCCAGTCGTTCCCGCTGTACCGAACTGTTGTTCTCCAACGCCAGGCGAACCGCGTCGTCAACAGACAAAGAAAGCGTTTGCGCAAACACGGAACCGCACAGTGCAAGGAAAAAAACAGGCAGGATTCGACTCCTGTATAATGCTTTGATACGCATGACGCCTCCCGAACATTAAAACTTTTGATTTTTCTAGGATACCTGCTATACTAGAGGTATTGGAGCCGGCGTGCAAGTCCGGCGCGGGCGCAAAAGGGCGGGCTATTGACCTTTCGCGCATAACCCTGCTATACTCCCGTTACCTCGGGGGTGTAGCTCAGTTGGCTAGAGCGCTTGCATGGCATGCAAGAGGTCAGGGGTTCAATTCCCCTCACCTCCACGAGTCCCTTCTAACCAGCATAATCATACAATAACCTAAGTTGGAACAAGATGGACAACCTCGATCTGGATCCTGAACTCGCCGCCCTCCTTGAGGACATTCCCGATACACCGGTCAAGAAAACTCCGTCCATAAAGAAAGAGTCTTTATTTTCATCCTCGGCGGCGGCGATCGGCGAAGGCCCCTCCGGTCCGGAAGATGTTGATCTTACCGAATCGTCATTTACCAAAATAGAAAAATTCTTTGCAGACAAACCCCATGCCGTTTTTTCAGATCCGGCGTACTATAAAAAGGTTCTCGGAAACGAAAATGAATCCGCGAACCGCTTGCACGGTCTGCTCACCAAGTTTCTGACCTGTCAGGACCCCAAGGACCGCAGTGTGTATCGCCAGCAGCTCATAACGGCTTACTGGGATTTTATGTCCAATATCGCCCTCAAGACGGGCAGCGGCAAGGTTACGAAAGAGAAGCAGTACGCCCTCCGTTTCGGGTTGCTTCTTCCTACACTGCTCACCGATGAACACCGGCTTCTTTTCAGCAAGGTTATCGAAGAGAACACCACCCGTGAGGCGGTATACTATATTGACGAATGGCTCAGGGCCATCGGCTCGGGCAAAATAGGTCCCTCCACAACCGATGAAGTAAAATCAAAGAAAAAGGACGACTCGGCCCGCTTCCAGCAGCTCTTGTCCAAAGCTCAGGGCAAACTCCAGAGCGCCGAGAATCTGCTCAGGGCAAAATCGGAAGAACGCTCGCGTATCGAAGATGTCCTGAAAAACAGCATAGAGACCATAACCGTTCATGATTCACTGACCGGCTTCGCAGGAGTAAAAACCTGTTACACGGAACAGCAAAAACGCACCCTGGGCGACATGGGAGAAATTGTACGCCAGCTGTTGAGTGTGGACAAGGAGCTCCAAAAGCTTTCCGAAGACTATTCCATTGCGGAGAGTGACGTTCGTTCCCTTCAGCAAAAAGTGGAAGATTCCGGCGGCGGCGAGACCAACGCGTCGGGAGTTTCCGCCGAATACGATACCATGCGCCAGATGGCGAAAATGACCTGCGGACGGCAGGGAAACCACTTCCCCATCCTTACCCGCGAATATTTTCACTGTTCTTCCCGGGAAATCGGCATCAGGGAAAACGTGATCGAGACACTCCGCTGGATAGAAAGCATCGATACCGAAGCCTATTGCCGTCAGTACAAATCGCAACTTAACCGCATTCCACCCTTTGTAATCCTCATTCCATCCTACGGCGATTACGGTTTTTGCTGGGAACCCTTTGACCGCTACAACCGGGTAACCAGCCGGGGTCGAATAGCCATCCCCATGTATTCAAAGAATTTGCAAATAGCCGTACTCACGGCGGTTGCGGATCTCCGCTGGCAAGTCGCGAAAGAAAAAGCATCGTATTACTGGATGGAAGAAGGTCTTACCGGCAACTACTACCAGTGGTTCCAGGCGCAGAAGCTCAAGGGCGACGTAAAAGAATACTTTATCAATGATTATCTGTTATGGATGCTCAAGGAAAGCGATGGAATCCAGAAGCTGAACAAGGATGTCCGCGCGGTATTCTGGCGTTTCATGCCCTTTTCCCAGGAAATCAAGGACAAGCTCAAGCCCCGGGCGCTGGTGTATCAGGAACTTTGCCAGCGCGACCGGAACAGGGAACTTTCCGACGGATATTAATCCTGGTCTTTCTTTTTCCGCCGACGCCGACTTTTAAACAGCGGGTCAAGCTTGTCCGACAAATCGAATTTTTCCACAACCCAGTGAGACAACCGCTGGTATACTACCATCGCAAGAAGAACACCCGCGATAAAAGCAAAGGGGAACATGGGTTCTCCACGGCCGGGCCAGATTGTTTCAACCTTGAATATGAGAACCATCAGCAGGACAATGAACAGTATTGCCAAAAGCAGATTGACGATGGTTCCGGCCACAATAAATACGATTGTGTTAACTTTTTTGTTCATTAGAACTCTCCTTATGCGCAGTTCGCTCATGTTTTACTGCCAGCAAAATTGATCCGAGAAGCACTATACCGCAAACAACCACGCTTGAATCCGCGACATTGAAGGTGGGCCAGCGTTCCAGACCAAACAGCCCGTAAAACTTGACGTCCAGAAAATCCAGAACACCCTCGGGCCGCAAAAACCGGTCTATGAGGTTTCCGATTCCGCCACCGACAATACCGGAAACACACCAGCGCTGCAGTTTCGAAAGATCGCTGCTTCTGAAATATACCACAAGCACAATTGCGAGAACGACAAGCGGCATGAGGCCGAACATGAGACTGCGTGCGGTGTCGGCAAGGCCGCTTCCGATACTGAAAGCGATACCCGGATTATAGACCCTGACAATCCGGAAAAAATCCCCGAACAGGGAAAAGCCCACCGACCACGGCCGCACGGTCATGGTAATAATCCATTTGGTGAGCTGATCCGCAATGATTACTGCCGCGGCGAGCGAAAGCGGCACCATTCGTTCCTTGAGCTGTTTGTCCATACTTGAAACCCCTTGTAGTACAGCCTACAAATTGGTAGGCACATCGATAAATACGGTGTCCAGTCCGGTCTCACGACCGAGCCGCGCTGCAAGAAGCTGCACGCCGACCGTTTCCGTGCGGTAATGTCCGCCGGCAATAACCGTTATTCCGTTTTCACGGGCATGATGATACTCCTCATGACCAATTTCCCCGGTAATAAAACAATCGTATCCGGCCGCTATCGCCTGATAGAGCTCGTAGGAAGCGCCGCCGGACACAACCGCCGCTGTCCCGAGTTCACGGGGACCAAAGGCAAGTATGCACGGAGGTTGGGCATCTTCCGGAAAAAGCCGTTTCACCAGTGTATCAGGAGTAACCGGTGTTTCAAAGCGTCCTGTAACTCCGATAACCATCCCTCTCCACAGACCGAACGGTTCACGGTCCACAAGACCGATCCGGTCCGCGAGTCCCGCGTTGTTTCCCACTTCTGCATGAGCGTCAAGAGGAAGATGACTGGCGTACAATGCGATGTTCGCGTCGAGCAGGGCCTTGAGGCGGCGGTAATGCGGGCCGGTAACCCGTTCAACATCTTTCCAGAACAACCCGTGATGAACTACCAGCATGTCTGCTCCGGCCGCCGCCGCGCGCTCAATCGTTTCAAGACAAGCGTCTACGGCAAAAGCGACACGGGTTATCCCGGCACCGTCGTTTTCAACCTGAAGTCCATTTTTCGACGGATCCCCCGCCTCAAAACGGTCGCACTCAAGCAGATGATCAAACCATCTCCCCAGTTCTTTCGCGGTCACGGCTGAGCCTCCTCTTCCTGTATTTTCCATGAAAACCAGCCGCCGATACGGCGGGCAAGGCGTTCCGCCCGCTTCCTGCCAGTATCCCGGGTTCCCCCGAGCAGCAGGGCAGCAAGCACATCGTCCGCATCAAGTTCGCCGCGACCGATCATGGTTCCCGGCTCGCCCGAAAGGACAAGGACGGGCAGATGGGCGGAAAACCGCGGTATCATGCTCGTTTCGGAGGCAACAATCGTATACTGCCCTTCAAAACCTGAGCCGTCCAGAGCCCGGGAAAGCGGCGCTACGGCCTCCGGCTGTACAAGACAAACAAATCCCTGTACGCCAAAACCCGTGGCATGCAGGTACTCGGCGACGGGAACGCAGGCGTTCCCCTCCGCCACGATGAAAAGCGGCGCATCCCGTACCTCGGTCCGAACAGCGGACATGGTGCGTGCTACAGCCAGTCGGGTAAGCCGGTAGAGTTCTTCGTCATCTGTCGCGAGCGCACGGCCCGAGACGATTTCTCCCAGGCGGACCGCGAGAAACCTGACCGCAGGCCAGGCCATGGCCGGACGATCCCAGGCATAAAAACTGCGGTAGTCATCCGACTGGAAGCCATACCCCTGCTCCGACAAAACGGCGGCCAGGGTGCTTCTGCTCACGGCGCCGCCGGACACGTCTCCAAAAAAGACAACCGTTGCGGTACGAGCTGTTTCAGCGGAGGGAGACCACTCATGACGAAACGCCAGTACGCCCGCAGCGGCTTTTTCCCGTACAACAGATTTTTCCACGGAAACGGAACCCAGGTACGAATTTTCCGGAGCGGAATAAAACGCGGCCGCTACGGAGCAGAGAAAAACCGGAAGCAGGACCAGATAATAAATCCGGGACGACAGCGAATACCAGTCGGTCGCCAGGCCGCGCAGTGCCCGGCTCATGCGGGCGAGGCCGCCGAAAAACGTAATGGTCACTACAAAAAATACGGGAAAGAAAGACACGGGGAAGCCGCTTCCGGCAATAATGAGAATACAGAAAATCAGGGCTACCGGAGGAAGAAATACAATACCGCGAATGCTCTGGAGGGACCGTACAAACGGACGAAGCAGGACCGGAACAAGGAGGAGTAAAACAAGCAGTTCACCAATAAAAAAATCAGACATGTAACCCTCTCTGCCGGATATGCGGTATACTGGTACATACACAAGGAGCGGATGATGCAAACACTCGAATGTACGCCTCAACAGATACAGTTTTCCATACCGGAAGAAACCGTACGCAGGCTCAGACTGAATGGCACCGAAAATCCGATCATTGGTCAGGACCGGGCAGTCAGCGCCATGGAACTGGGACTCGGCATCCGGGCCGACGGATACAATATTTTCATCATGGGCGCATCCGGAACCGGACGGAGAACCGTCCTGACAACCCTGCTGAAAAACTATAAAGCAAATCCCGACGATCTACAAGATATAGCGTATGTATGCAATTTCAGGAATCCACTCGAACCGAAGGCTCTTTTTTTCCCGGCAGGCACCGGCGTGTATTTCCGCGATACGCTCAAGGCGGCTATAGAATCCATCCGGAAACAGGCTGTTCACATTGTTAAATCGGAAGTGTTCGCCGCTGCGAGCAAAAAGATAACCGCGGAAGCCGAAGCGGAAGAAAACCTGCTGCTTTCCGAATTCGAAATGCAGATGGCCATGGAAGGGTTTTCACTCATTCAGATACGGGACGACGAAGCCCGGTCAATGGATCTCGTACCCATGCTCCGGGGACGGCCGGTTCCGCTCGAAGAACTGCAAAAACGCGCGGCCACCGGAAAATTTCCCGCCGAACGTCTCAACAGCATCCGGGAACAGTACTACCGCTGTCTTGACCGCATGTCGGATCTCTTCTCCCTATTGCGTGAGAAGAGACGGAACACCGAGAAAAAAATCCGTGACCTCCGGGCAAAATCCGCCGAACCGGTAATTGACAATGAACTGGCCGTTCTGAAAACCCTGTTTGCCAAAGAACCGGAGAACCGGCCGGCCCTGGACTTTCTCCAAGCCCTCCGCGATGATCTGCTCTCAAACAACCATCTCTTTTCCGAAACGTTCAAATCATCATCGCACAAGCGCGCTTTCTTTGGCCGCTATGCCGCAAATCTTCTCTGCGAACATAACGACGAAACCGGCCACGTTATCCAGGAAGCGGTCCCGACCTTCGCAAATCTTTTTGGCAGCATTGACCCGTCCGGCGGAAACGAAGACTCTTCCCTGAACGGCCACTTGCGGATCAGACCGGGCGCGGTTCATCGTGCCGCAGGAGGATTTTTGATCCTCCGCCTCCAGGACCTGCTGATGGAAGACGGCGCCTGGCCGTACCTGAAGCGGGTACTGCAATCCGGCATTACCGAAATTCAGACTCCTCCTTCGGGGAATCACCTGCCGAGTCTTCTGAAACCGCAGCCCCTGCCGGTAAAACTGAAAGTCGTCATTATTGGCGGATCCTATTCTTACGACATCCTGTATCAGGAAGACCCGGATTTTCAGAAACTCTTCAAAATTTGCGCGGAATTCGATTCGGTCATGCCCGCGAGCGACGAAAACATGGCACGGGTTATCGCCTTTGTTAACGATACCGTTTCCAAGTCCGGGCTCCTGCCGGTTGACGACTCCGGTCTCTCCCGGATACTCACCTATGCCGCCCGGGTTTCGGAATACCGGACCATGCTGACGACACGGTTCATTCTTGTTTCGGATCTTATCCATGAGGCGGATTATCAGGCACGTAAACAGATGAGCCCGGTAATCTCCGGCGAGATTGTGGCAAAAGCCATTGAACACCGCCGGTACCTCCAAAAACTGCCGGAAGAAAAATATACGGAGATGGTTAAATCCCGGGAAATTGTTCTCGATGTTACCGGCTCGGCTATCGGCAAGGTTCACGGCCTCGCGGTCATGGACCGCGGCTACCACTCCTTCGGCACCCCGGTTGCCGTAACCGCGCAGGCCGCACCCGGCGACAAGGGCATCATCAACATTGAACGCGAATCGGGCCTTTCAGGAGAAATTTACGACAAGGCGCATCTGATAATTCAGGGCCTTCTGCACAGGAACTACGCACAGGATATTCCGCTCTTCCTTTCCGCAAGCATCTGTTTTGAACAATCCTACTCCCCGGTGGACGGAGACTCCGCGTCATGCGCCGAGTTCTTCGCGCTCCTCTCCGCCATTGCCCAGATTCCGCTCAGACAGGATCTCGCGGTCACCGGATCATTGAATCAGCTGGGAGATGTTCAGCCGGTCGGAGGAATACCGGAGAAAATTGAAGGCTTTTTTGAAACCTGTTCTATCCTGGGCCTCACCGGAACGCAGGGCGTTATCATTCCACGACGCAATTTGCCGAACCTCATGCCATCCGACCGGGTTCAGGCCGCGGTGGAAGACGGTCTTTTCCACATCTGGGCCATTGACACTGTTGAGGAGGGGATCTCTCTGCTCGCGCCGGTTACGGCCGAAGAGTTCGGCAAGAAAGTGCGTGAAGCCCTGCTGGAACATGCCCGGCACATGCGCGATTTCCGGAAATAAACAAACCGTTTTATACTGGTAAAAATCATCATCCTGCGATACACTGAATTGCGATGGTTTCAAAAAGTCAGATAACGGTTGATTCCGAAAAAATCAGAAAAGCAACCCGTATGGGGGTCCCTCTTTCCATAACGACATATACATTGCCGCATGAGATAGAGTTGTATATAACGGAAATCCTTTCTCTCTTCCTTCAGGAACTGAACCAGGAACGACTTAAGGATTATTTAAGCTACTGTATAAACGAACTTACCGCTAACGCAAAAAAAGCAAATACAAAACGCGTATACTTCGCTGAAAGAAAACTCGACATTAACAACATGCATGATTACGAAACCGGAATGCGTGATTTCAAAGAGGACACCCTTTCCGATATCGATTACTTCCTGCGACTTCAACGCGAAGCCGGTCTCTATGTAAAAGTAATCATGCAAGTAAAGAACAACACCATCGTTCTTGAAATCCGGAACAATTCCGAAATGAACAAAGTCGAGTTCAAGCGGGTGTTCGACAAGATAGCCCGATCCCGTCAGTTTGCAACGCTCGAAGAAGCGTTCTCCCAGGTAATGGACGATTCGGAAGGAGCAGGACTCGGACTCGTCATCCTGATCCTCATGCTCAAGAAAGTCGGCCTCAACGATGATCACTATGAAGTGCTTGTGGAAAACGGCGAAACCATTACACGAATCACCATGCCGATTGATACACTGACACAACAGCACATCAGCGAGCTTACCCGTGAAGTTGTTTCCTACATTGACGCCCTGCCCCAGTTCCCCGAGAACATCGCGCGGATTCAAAAACTTCTCAATGATCCGGATTCAAAACTCTCTGACATTGCCGCGCATATCAGCAACGACGTTTCCCTTACCACCGATCTGCTCAAGCTGGTCAACTCAGCCGCGTTCTCTCTCGCAAAGAAGTGCACAAGCATTACCGAAGCGGTAAAACTTGTGGGTATCCGCGGCATCAAGAACCTGCTGTACTCAATCGGTTCGATGAACATCCTCGGTCCCTCCACGGATGAGCAAAAACATTTGTGGGCACATTCGTATAAATCGGGATTTTTCGCGTACAACCTTTCACGCAATTTCCTGAAAAACCGTGTTGTCACCGAGGACGCCTATGTCTGCGGATTGCTTCATGACCTGGGAAAGATTGTCCTCAGCGCCCTGTATCCTGAGCTTCTTGAAAAACTTGAATCGGTGAAGAAAACACGCAATATTCCGGACCAGGTTTTCAACACCCTGTTAACCGGCATCAATCACGCAGAAATCGGTGCGGCGCTTGCGGAAAAATGGAACTTCCCGCCGGCACTGGTTGCCGCGATCCG
>Ga0116182_1006062_pt1 | contig 10208 bp, 12 predicted proteins | sample AD_UKC077_MetaG_FD_89805 | JGI IMG/M metagenome (GOLD analysis project Ga0116182, IMG submission 89805) | Active sludge microbial communities of municipal wastewater-treating anaerobic digesters from USA - AD_UKC077_MetaG | ecosystem: Engineered > Bioreactor > Anaerobic > Digestate | place: USA...
AAAACAGGTTTTTTATTCGGAGAACGGACACCATTCAACGATGATCCGGTCTCACTCGCTCTTTCCAACCCCCTACCCGCTACCCCCAACCACGCTCTTCAAAAAACCTAGATCCCGAAACAAGTTCGGGATGACACAGTGAGAAGCTTCCCAAAGCCGATGTCGGGATAACTTCCCCAGTTGCATTGAAACCCTGAATTGATTGCAGGTTCTCTTCACGAGACCCCATACCCTTTAATCTATACCCTGCCCTTCGCGTCATGCCGGTTTCCTTCACGAGACAGCATATCCTGTAATCGATACCTGCCCTTCGCTTCATGCTGAACTCGTTTCAGCATCTCGACCTAAGAACCGCTGTACGCTTAAAAACGGCGAACCCGCTGTACGCCGTGAAAAACCGCGTTGTCCGTCAACGGTCCACGGTCCTCCGAGAGGATCAAAACCTAGATCCCGAAACAAGTTCGGGATGACACAGTGAGAAGCTTCCCAAAGCCGATGTCGGGATAACTTCCTCACTTGCATTGAAACCCTGAATTAATTGCAGGTTCTCTTCACGAGACCCCATACCCTTTAATCTATACCCTGCCCTTCGCGTCATGCTGAACTTGTTTCAGCATCTCGCTCCTAAGAACCGCTGCGCGCTTAAAAGCGGAGAACCCGCTGATCGCTGAGCGAAAGAATCCGTCTGAACTTGATTCAAAATCTTGCTCTTGGTTCTTTTGACTTAACCAAGAACGAAGAACAGATCCTCGCTCTGGAACAAAAAGACAGGTTTTTTATTCGGAGAACGGACACCATTCAACGATGATCCGGTCTCACTCGCTCTTTCCAACCCCCTACCCGCTACCCCCAACCACGCTCTTCAAAAAACCCAGACCCCGAAACAAGTTCGGGATGACACAGTGAGAAACTTCCCAAAGCCGATGTCGGGATAACTTCCTCACTTGCATTGAAACCCTGAATTGATTGCAGGTTCTCTTCACGAGACAGCATATCCTGTAATCGATACCTGCCCTTCGCGTCATGCTGAACTCGTTTCAGCATCTCGCTCCTAAGAACCGCTGTGCGTTTAGGAACAAGAATCCCCTGATCGCTGGAAGAGCCGCTTCGTAGGAACCGCTTTTTGCTGGCCTCTGCGAAGTACGTTCTCTCTTCGTCACTGAAGTGCTCCTGTTCAGGGATACTGTACGTGGCCCCGTTCTTGCCAGACTCTAAATTCCACAACCCAAGCCCCCGCTCTTCAAATCTCTAAGCAATCTCTAAGCGGCTGTTAAGCGGGCTCTAAGAAACGGGCCGTAGACTGAGAATGTACCAAAAATCATATGGAGGTGTAAGAGATGAAAAAGATAGTGTTGATTACGATAACGGTTCTTCTGATCGGTGGAATGACATTGGCAGTAGGCTATGGAACGAAAGCGATGCAGAGAGTTCAGGATACTACTTGTGAGAACTTCGTGGATGCAGACGGCGACGGAATCAACGATAACTGCCCCGTAGACGGTGAAAAGGTTTACATGAATAGAAAAGGACAGGCTGGTAATGAAGCAGCAACAAGAGCAATGCAGAGAGTTCAGGATCCTACAACCTGTGAGAACTTCGTAGATGCAGACGGCGACGGAATAAATGACAACTGCCCGAATGACGGTGTAAGAGAACTGAAGAATGCCCAGGACGGAACAGGCTACAGGCACGGAGCTTCTGGCGAAAAGGGACCGGGACTCGGCAGAGGATTCGGAAAAGCAGCACAGCTGTAAAACAAAACCCCTACTAATTCAAGTCAAGGGCCCTAAAGGGCCCTTGTTCTTATAATGATGAAATCGACTTTGACAGCACGAATCCTGAAACGCGCTAAAGAAGAGCAAAATTGAAAGTAAATCCAGACGTACCACCGCATTTTCAAATCACCCCGTGCCTATCCGTTGAGTATCTCAAAGGCCCCAGACTCGACTTGGAGTGTACTTTTGCGGGTCCTGTTTATTATTTCTCTTTAGAAGACGAAGTTTCTCCGAAAAGAGAATCTTTTGCGGAGATGCCTCTGGCGCCGGGGTTTGATTTTGAATGTCCATTTGTTCTGTTGAAAGACGGGCGCAAGAAGTCGAATCCCGTAATTGCGGCAATTATCAGGGATTTTTGTCGCTGATTTCGAGCGGTTTTCTCCGGGAAGCCTCGCAGAAGCAGCTTCTTTCTTCAATGCAAAAACATCTTGGCTATATCATAAGATCAAATGAGAAGTTCGACTAAAAGCTGAGGAAGCGTATATAGACTCTTTACTGTTTTTCTGCTTCCGAAGAAAAACGTGGATTCATAAGCGGAATAACAATTGGAGGTGTAAGTCCTGCCTGCCCTGTAAATGATAGAATAGCTGCGCGTAGTACTGGTAGCAGTATTGAAGTACCGCTCTCAGCAACCATTTTTTCTAATGCCTTTTCTTCGAGGGTTTCTTGGCATTCGAAGACACCCTCCATGCTTGCCTTTATCGTAAGATAATCTGTCTCATCGGCTCTACCAAATGCTGTTAGAGTGAGCTCAAGAAGACAGTTCTTCTTACCGTCTTCTTCGATGATTTTTGTCTCTCTACCGAGTTCAATAGATATCACGATCTCATTTTGCACTGGAGTGTAGGAGAAGCAAAACTCCTTTATCAGATATCTTTTCATCTGAAGTATAGCTTGTTCCACTCTATTCATTTATCATGCCGCCTCACTCGGTTTCCAGCAAAAAGAGCTTTCATTATTCTGCACCGAAATTACGGGAATATATATTGGAACGTATTTTATTACCTCTTTTGTTATTTCGGTTTTTCTGTCAGTTATTCCAAGATCTACATTCAGTCTTCCTTCAAGACAGGCAGAGATCTTGACAAGAGTTTCTAAGCTAAGATTCTCTTCTCCACGTTCAATATTTGATACGTATGGCTGCTTAAAACCTAACAGCTCACCCAACTGTTTCTGCGAAAGACCTCTTTCTTTTCTGTAGCTCATTAACTGACTGGCAACTTGACCCTTAATCCTACCTATAGCGAGAGAATCTTCAACATTGTAGGTCTTTGCAATCTGGTCAAGAAACTCACCAAAAGATGAACTCCTCTTATTGGCCATTGTTTCACCCCTTTCGAACTTTGAATCCTTTATTATCGCTCAACCATTTATCCGCCAGAATTTCAGCTTGCCTGACTGCCTTATCATAATCTGCTGAGCTTTTCTCAATGAACACCATAAGCAAAACACAGACCTCTTCAATACCATTGCTGGGAAAAAAACACAAACAACGAACATTCAATCCTTTTCTAATCAGGGTAATGCTGTTAATGTTCGTACCATGCAACTTTTCCAGTAGACCGGACTTTCTGACTCCTAAAGGCCCATCCCTTTCAAGTACCTCTTCGAAGAAACCAAGCTTGTCCATAACAGGAGCCACCCTGTTATTATGCTTGTCCAGAAAATCTAGAAAACAGGAATTGAAGCTTTCTGATCTTATGATTCTCATTGCACACCTCATTTATAACCTATAACTTATGTAATAGTGATTCGAGAGAATTACAATCACGGTCGATTAGGTTAAAGTATGCACGTTTATGCTCATTATTCTTCCGCTTTCTCATTCATGAAGTTTCCCAGGCAACAAGAAACAGCATATACTGCACTATTGGCTAGTAGTGGTTTGCGCCTTTGACTGCCAATGTCTCATCAAACCTCAGAGTGGAGAAGTCAAATAACACCCCTTAGCATCCATACATCCCCCCCGAACCTTGCACCACTGACCTCGGATCCATCCCTGGCAAAAAGAACACTGAAGTGAATTCTTCCACGTCCTGGCCGTTTCTTGCCATATGGTTGCAGGAATCCTTTTCTGTTGATCTCTGGATGTCGTATGATCAAACATCAGGACCTTGACATTTTTTCGCTGGTTTCCCAAAATCCCTAATGCTAAGGATCTCGTAAGCTTTCTCCCTGCTCCTCATTGCTATCCTCCTGAATTTAATTACGGCATGTCTGTTATTTTACATCACTTAACATTCAGAACAAAATACACTAATCTGATGTGATTGGTAGATCGGTAGTCTTGTCAAGCCGTTAAACTTACACGACAACAGTGATCGTTCTTAGAAGAGAACGTGGGCTCTCTTCATCCTTGCGAATCTCTTAGTTTGAGGGAAACAGTCAAATTGGGAATCGTCTCAGTTTATATGGTAATTCATAAGCAGAACTAGACTAACCAACAACTTGCAGAATAAATGGCAACCATGTCAGATATACATTTCGGAATCTGTTGTCGAATTTCTCTAACAAGAAGAGATCGTTTTGAACTGAAGACGTTTGTCCTAATGAAAGAGAATTGAAGTAGCCGGGCGGATGCCCGGCTTCGGTTCAGCTATGTGAATATGCAGTGGCATTGTCTAAGTTGCAATCAGAAGAAATCGTTGTCCGTCACAGGTCCACCGTCCTCCGGAAAGGCTTTACGCTTAAGATTGGAGACCCCCCTATTCGCTGCACGCTGAGGAAGATCCCTCCCGTGTCTCGCATCATGGTCAGATACGAGATTATCTAGCCAAGAGCCAATCAAGGACCTTTTCGTTTTGGTATCAATAGCTCTCCTGGTGTTCGAACTCGGAGAACGGAGAACGGTCAACCGCGTGCCGGTTTTTTCCCACCCATTCCTCAATAACCTCCTTTCCGTCGAAGAGATCGGCTATGGTGATTGATTCCCCGAGTCTGTCTTCGTAGAAGCTCTGCAGACTTCCCCTGAAAGAGCTCGATTGATCGAGGATCATACTGGCGATAATGTATCTTCTGCTTTGCTCTTCCCTGTCAAGTTTCTCAAGCGCCTTGCCTGCAAGAAAGTAATTTTTCGGAGTCCGGGGATCGAGTCTCAGTAACTTCTGTACCCAGGCGAGGGCGTCGAGAGGCCTCTCGGTTTCGAGGTAAAGATAAACAAGCTCTTCCACAGCTTTCATGTTGTCTTTATCTTCCGAAAGTGCAGCCCTGTACATCAGTTCGGATTTGTAAGGCTTGTTTCTCTTCTTGTAGATCATTCCGAGGAATACCATCCCCTCTATGTCGTTCGGTTTTCTTGAGTAATGCTCCTCTATAAGAGATTCTGCCGTCTCTGTGTCATCGAAGAGATAAGCGATATGACCGAGATCCCACAGCTCTTCATCGTTCAGTGTGGGCCATCGCTCAAATTCACTCACGACAGATACCGCCTCTTCAGTCTTCGAAGAGGTTTGACTGTCCTTTGTGTTTTCAACTGTTTCCGGAACACTCTTCTCCTTTGAGAGATCGTTTATTATCTCGTGATAAAGTTTAAACGCCTCATTCCATCTTCCATCCAGAAGCAAAGCCAAAGTCTTGGTTATTCTGTCTTCCATTACATCACTCCTCTTTCCTTCGCTCTTCTTGCAACTGAGAACCTGCATCTTGGAACTGCTCTTTCGTCCATGCCACATACCTCTCCCTCTTCTTCTCCCGGTAAGAACTGACTCCTTCCAGACGCATGATCGCTGTTCTCTCGCCCAGTCTGCTGAAGATCCTTGCTCCAACGGTTGAGTCGAAATCCGTCAGGTTCAGGTTGGATGTTATTATCGTTCCAGCTCCCTGTTCATACCTGTGGTTTATCAGTTCGAATATCTTGTCTGTTGTCATCTTGTTTTCCGTCTCGTTGCTCAGGTCGTCTATCACGAGAAGGTCTACCCCCGAACACTCCTGTACCTTCTCGCAAACCGTCTTGAAGTCTCCGATCTTAAGAGACGGGGCCGTTATGAAGGCTACGGTGTCTCCCAAATTGACCGCCTCTATCGCTATTCCCGCAGCGAGGTGAGTCTTTCCGGTTCCGTAGCCTCCCAGAAGCACGAAGTTCGACCCGATCTTCCACGCCCTGTGTCTCACGTACTTCTTCGAGAGATCGAGCGCCCTTTCGGTCACTTCGTCTTCGGGTATGCAGTTGTCCAGTCTTCTCTCCCATAATCCCTTGGGAAGGACTTTTATCAGTCTCTCCATGTTTTCCCTCACCCTTCTGAATTCTTTGTATATCGAGCACTCGTACATGAGGTCGCTGTAGCGTGGATCTTCGCTCGCGTAGATTATGTATCCACCGTAGGGGCACTTCTCCGGGCCGGGACAGTTCCTCATGCACTCTTCTATCGCCTCGTCCTTGCTATACCGTGTATTTGAGGAGTTCTTCATATGTTTTGGGTCTTTCTCTTGCTGGATTCTTGAACTTTTCGATAGGATCTCTAAACGGTTCAGAATCGCTCCAATCTTTTCTTCCATTTTTCTTCACTCTCCTTCCGAAGGCTCCCCTGAGGAGGGGCTGCATCAGATACTCGAAACCTATCTCTTCGAGGACCTCGTGTTTCGATCTGTCTATAGCTATGATCGCGGTCTTTATCTGGGAGGGATAGCATTTCCTCAGGGCTTCTCTCAAGAGAGGAATCCATTCCCTTTCAAATGGCCCTATTATCGCCTCCCAGGTCTCCATTACGTCTCTCTCGTACCTCGAACAGGACTCGAGGTATGAGAAGTCTTCCTGACCTTCTTCACTCTGCTTTTCTCCAGGATTGTTCATCTCGAACAGCGGAACGACTACACAGTCTTCCGCAGAGGGCGTTTCAGGAGGTTTGCTTTTGTCCCGCGATGTCTCTTTCGCATTGGACTTGACTGAGCAAACGTCGACTTCTCCAGGAGGAACTTCTTTTAGATCAGTCTTTGCCTTTTCCGAAACACCGGATAGTGTCTCCAATCCCGGGGAAATCTCGGGGGAATCGGTAGCTTGCATCGTCGATGAGTTGCTTGCCTGTTCAGTGTTTACCGGAGGGTCATAATTCTCTTCATTCTTCACCCCTTCTCCTGTCGATTGCGAAAGTGAAACTTTCGTTTCTCCGTAAGGAGAAAGAATGTTTTTAAGTTTTGTTTTGTCTTGTTTTGTTTTGTTTATATATAATGTGCGTGTGCGTGATTCGCGCGAAAGTTGCGCATGGTCTGCGCATGAGTTGCGCGTAGAATCTTCGCCATTACACATTTCCGATGACCGCTCTTCCAGTTCTGAAGAGGATTCTAACGACTCATCACCGTGCGCGGGAAGTGCGCATGGATTGCTCACACATTGCGTTGAAGATGCGCGTAGAAATGTTCCCGAGAAAGAGTACTCTCCGCTCCTGCCTGTATCGCCTAAATAATAGCTTATAATGCCGGTTTCAATCAGTTTGCTTCTCGCCCATCTCACCTGATTTCTCGTCCAGCCGAATTCTTTTCTGAAAACACTGGCAGGCAGGGAAAAGCTTTCGGGCCAGAATAACTCATTCGCCCTGTCGAGAAGGAAGAAGAACATGGAAATCTCCTTTTCATTGAAATGAAACCGCCTGTGCTGTATCCAGAAGTTGTTGATCAGTTCTATGTAATTCATACAAAACCTCCAGTCAAAGATCGGACAGATGTGAGAGGTATGAGGCTAGAGGTTAGAAAGGCAGGATCTAATTGCTCTTCTTACCTCTTCCCTCTGGCCTCTTACATCTTTTCTAAGCTTTTTTGAATCTCCTCACCGGCTTCAGCTTTTCTTTCTTCTCATATGCATCTTCGGGAAGATAGTCGACCAGCTCTGACAGATTCCTGAATGTGATGAATTTGAATGGATCTGGAAGGCCTATGATGGTATCCAGGGCCGCCTCTCTATCCAGAAGCCTTATCTGAGTCGGGGCCTCGTCACTCGCGTACTCGTAGCCCTGAAGCTCTACCTTTCCTATCCCTTCCCTGTCTATGAATTCATCTGCGAGCTTCTTCATCTTCTTAGCCCCTTCCTGAAAGGCGACCGTCTTCTGAAGGGTGCTCTTTAGAGAATCACTGTCGGTAATCATGAGATCCTCTCCAAGCTTTTTCATTAAGGGACAGAAGGAATGATAAAGACAGTAAGAGCAGTGGTCTCCCGCTTCGGGTGAAAAATCGCTCTTAAGGATCTGACTTATCCAGGCGTAGAGATTGATTCCCGCCTCTTCGAGGTTTTCCTTTGTCACCTCTTTAGAAATCGAGGCTCCAGCAGAAAGAGATACCCACTCTATCCTTCCTATCTCGTACCCCTGTCTCGATAAAGCCCAGGCGTAAATGAACAGCCTCTCCCAGTCGGGATCACCGAATCCGGCCTTGAAGTGGCACAAAACGAGGGGATGGTTGACCGTCACCGGTCCTCCGTCTTCCGAAAGAAGGAGAAAGGCAGATTCAAGGCTCTTGTTAGCTTCTTCCCCGGGATTGGAGACAAAGAATTCTGCTTCACAGTTCTTCTCGAAGGACGGGTACATGCTCTGGGACGAAGGACGAGGGACGTTTTTCCGCTCATCTTTATAGAGCGCCTGCGCTACGCCCCTAAACACCACTTCGGGTTCATTGAAGGGCACGGGATTGGAGAATCTGTCGAGGGCGAAGGGAATATTTAGAGCTATAACATCTTTGCTCTTGAGGAATTGAACTCCGAACTCTATCTGGTCGAGATCCCTCTTCAGGTTCTCTCCAAAGAGAAGGGGAGTAGGAGAGTTGCCTAGATAAGAATTGAACAAGGCCCTCAGGATAAGGCCGTTGTGTTTTCTTCCCTCTCCCTGCGCTTCGGGAAGTCCCTCGAAATATCGCAGATAGAACCTGTGAGGACATTCCACGAAGGACTTGATTCGGGAGTAGGACAGTGGGAACGGCTGGCGGTTCTCCGTCAGCCGTTCTCCGTTTTGGGATTTCTGAAAAGCTAGTTTCTCAGAGAATGCAAGCCCAGGTTTGCAGGTTGGATAAGAACCTTCAGAACCAAAACCCTTCAATTCTTCTGCGGGAATGGACGAAGTAATAGCACTGTTGCAGAAACTGTAGGCAGAATTAGTCACTTTCTGACTAGAAATGCTAACATTGAATTGGTTGTTATTTTGTTCTTTTGAGAGCGGGTCTCTGGCAGGAGATCCGTTCTCGTTTTTAACTACCGGATTCATGGCGAATCACCTTCCTTTCTTAAGTACAGTTCCAAGTTGTTGGTTTCAAGCATAAGAGCCGCTGTGCGCTTAAAAGCGAAGAACCCGCTGAACGCTGGAAGCGCGGTTCTCCGTCAGCCGTTCTCCGTTCTCCGATTTCTCAGGACCTGATCGCTTGGATATGTATGGGCAAGAGAAATTCTGTCCTATTCCTGACACTTCTTCTGCGGGAATGGACGAAGTAATATCACTGTTGCAAAAAGGGTAAACAGATTTAGACCATTCCCGCCTGAAAGTGGTAGTATTTAGTTGGGTGTTAAATTTGTTTCTTGAGAGCGGGTCTCTGGCGGGAGATCCGTTCTCGTTTTTTACTGCCGGATTCATGGCGAATCACCTTCCTTTCTTGAATTCAGTTCCAAGTTCCAAGTTGTTAGTTGCAAGCAAAAGAGCCGCTGTGCGCTGATCGCTGGAATAGCGGTCCTCAGTCAGCCGTCATCGGTCCTCCGATTTTTCAAGAGATTTGGAGAGTTTCCAGAGCATTCTATTAATGCTTTCAGCCTTCTTCTCGATTAGTTCAAGCTGATCTCGATTCAGATAGCCAAACTCAAAGCGAAATCTCCAACTGAGCGAGTGCCTCATTCAACGAACCGCGGGCAAGATAGAGAAAATGGTCAAACTCTTTCTTGTGTTTCCTCCCAGCTCCTTCGGCTATATTCGACATAACTGAAATCGCTGCCCTTCTTAACTGAGCGACAAGACCAAACTTCTCATCTGAAGTGAAGGATGAAGTCAATTCATACACATCCTTTGCGAAGGACTTGCTTACTTTCCATACTTCCAGATTCTTGAAACCAAATGACATTTGCAAACCTCCATGAATCTAAGTATCTCTGACACCTGTTTTACTCCGAGGACGGTGGACCGTTGACCGATGACCTTTCTTCCTGTTGCCTTACTCTTCCAAGCGATCAGCGTCTCCTGGCAAGCGAACAGCGTTGATCTTCTGGACGGTGGACCGTTGACGGTTGACCTGCTTCATCCGTCATTTTGCGCCTCCTTTGTTGTTAGTTCTCTTATAGCTCCCTCATATACGCCTATGTCATATCCGAGACTGTAGAGATACATGAGATCCTTGTAGCCGGAAAATCTGGAAGTCCTTGTGAAGCAGGGAAAGATCCTCTCCACCGGAACGCCCAGAAAACGGGCCAGAGTATCGGCGTTTCTGAAACCGGGAATGATCCTTCCCAGCTCGACCTCGGAGATATACTTCTGG
>Ga0116182_1006063_pt1 | contig 10207 bp, 9 predicted proteins | sample AD_UKC077_MetaG_FD_89805 | JGI IMG/M metagenome (GOLD analysis project Ga0116182, IMG submission 89805) | Active sludge microbial communities of municipal wastewater-treating anaerobic digesters from USA - AD_UKC077_MetaG | ecosystem: Engineered > Bioreactor > Anaerobic > Digestate | place: USA...
AGCAGAAAAGATTGTTAATCGTTTAGTTAAAAAGAATAAAGAGAAACAAAGAAGAGTTTTAAAAATGATAGATAAGGTAGAAAAGTCAGCCAATCTAGACTCACCAATTATATTTTTTGGTAGTCCAGATTGGAAAATTAATTTATTAGGCTCGGCCGCATCAAAGATAGAAAACAAATATAAAAAACCTGTATTTCTTTATAAAAAAGGGATTAAGAGTAGTCGGGGAGCAGTTAGAGTTCCAGCTAAGCTCAATGCTGTTTTAGCAATGAGTAAAAGTTCAGACATTCTTTTAACTTATGGAGGACATCCTCCAGCTGCTGGTTTTAATTTGGCTAATAAAAATATTGATGAGTTTGAATCAAGATTGATTAAATATTTTAAAAAGAAATGAAAAAAGTAATAATATATACTGATGGGGCTTCTCGTGGTAATCCAGGAGTTGGTTCTATTGGGGTTGTCTTTTGTAACGAAAAAGAAGAAATTATTAAAAGGTATAGTGAATATTTGGGAGACAGTGTTACTAACAACGAAGCAGAATATTTAGCTGTCATATTTGCTCTTAAAAAGTTTAGTTCAGTTTTTGGTAAGAAGTTGGCTGCCAGTACTGAGATAGAATTAAGAAGCGATTCAGAGCTATTAGTAAAGCAGATGAAAGGGGAGTATAAAATTATGAATCCTAAAATACAAGAATTGTTTTTACAAGTCTGGAATTTAAAGATAGATTTTGCCAAAGTTGTATTTAAGGCAATTCCTAGAGAGAAAAACAAAGAAGCTGATCGGTTAGCTAATGAGGCTCTAGATGAGAGAAATAAGAAGAGCTTGTTTTGACTTTTCCATTATTTTTGTTATCATATTATTGTCCAAGAGGTTGGGGCAATCGCTCCTTTTATAAGGGGAGGAAAGTCCGAACACTCTCTCACATATAGTGAGAAACAGGGTAGCGGGTAATACCCGTCTTTTGCCGCAAGGCAAAAAGAGGTGCGAACAGAGACGTCTTTGATCGAAAGAGATAAGATATCCTTTACGGGATAAGTCCTTATATATCCAAATTAAGGTGTGAAACGGCTAAATCCTTACTCGGGTGCAAGAACAAACTTCACTTTGTGAAGAAAAAGTAGTTCGCTTGATTTTGCAGGGTAACTTGCAAAACAGATAAATGATTGCCACTCTTTTTTTTAAAAAGAGAACAGAATTCGGCTTATACATCCTCTTGGACTTTTTAAATATTCATGGTTGAAAAGATTTTTAATTCTAAAGCTAAGACAATAACATTCGCAGCGCTTTTAATCGGATGTTCTACTTTGATAAGTGGGTTATTAGGAATATTAAAGATGCGTCTATTAGCTGGCAAGTTTGATGTTGCTTTTACTCTGGATTGTTATTTCGCTGCTTTTAGAATACCTGATTTAATTTCTGCTATCATTATCACAGGAGGAATTATAGTGTCTTTTCTGCCTTTGTTTTCTGAAGAGTTTCAGAAAAACGAAAAGAGTGCTTGGCGGTTAGCAAATAATATGATTAATATATCGTTTGTTATCTTAGCCGGCATTTCTTTTTTAATATGGTTTTTTGCTCCATATTTAATAGATTTTATCGTTCCAGGATTTTCAATTGACCAAAAAGAATTGACAGTAGATCTTACTAGAATAATGTTCATTGCTCCTTTGATTTTTGCTCTTTCAGCTGTTTTTTCAGGTATTTTGCAACACTTTGATAGATTCTTTGCATATTCCTTGGCTCCAATATTGTATAATATTGGTATCATATTTGGCATTTTATTCTTTACTAGTTTTTTTCCAGAAGATAAAATGATTTTTGGTGTTGCTTATGGGGTTGTTTTTGGTTCACTGCTACACCTATTAATTCAAATACCCCCAGCAATTAAATGTGGCTTTAAATATCAGTTTTATTTTAATATTAGAGACAATCAGTTAATTAAGATATTTTACTTAATAATTCCAAGAATGATAAGTCAGGCATCTTCACAAATTAATTTGATAGTTATTACTGCTATCGGATCTCTTTTAACTGCTGGTAGTGTAGCTGTTTTCAACTTTGCTAACAATTTGTATCTTTTCCCAGTATCAATTATTGGTGTTTCTTTTGCAGTTGCTGCATTTCCTAGTTTTTCTAGATCTTTAGTAAATGGAAACCAAAATGAATTTGTTTCAGCTCTTTCTCTTTCTTTGCGTCAGGTGATATTGGCCATTGTTCCAATCGGTCTAATGTGCTTTATTCTAAGAGCTCAGATTGTGAGGGTTGTATTGGGAACTGGAGAGTTTGGCTGGACCGAAACCAGACTAACGGCAGCTTCTTTAGGTGTTTTTTCTCTAGGAATAATATTTGCTGGTATCACACCAATTTTAATTAGAGCATTTTTTGCTTTTAAAGACACTAAGACGCCTGCAATTTTGAGTGTTTTTTCAGTTGGTATTAACATATTACTCTCTTTTGCTTTTGTTTGGATAATAGATAAAAATCAATTAGTTAGTCTTTGGCTATCGTCTTTTTTAAAACTTGGTGGTATAGATGATATTAGAGTCATTGGTTTGGCTTTAGCGGTGACCGTAACATCAATTGTTCAGCTGGTTCTTCTTTTCGTCTTCTTAAAAAGAAAGGTTAAAGAGATTCCATTAAGAGAAATTAGAGTTTCTTTCGCTAAAGTTTGTATTGGATCTTTAGTTATGGTGGTTGTTACATACTTTTCGTTGAGAGTAGCTCTTTTCTTTGTTGATTTGACTACATTTGGCGCGGTGCTATTTCAGCTAATGTTTGCTTTTACTTTTGGTGCTCTAGCATATGTCGCTACTCTTTATTTACTCCATACTAAAGAATTATACTCACTAATTAAAAGATGAAAAATATAAGAAACTTTTCAATAATATCGCACATTGATCATGGTAAGTCTACTCTTGCTGATAGAATGATTGAAATTACTGGAACCGTATCTTCGGAGAAAATAGGGGAGCAGATGCTTGATTCTATGGATTTGGAACGTGAAAGGGGAATTACAATTAAAATGCAACCAGTAAGGATGAAGTATTCTTTAAATGGAGAAGAATATATTATTAATATGATAGATACTCCTGGTCATGTTGATTTTTCCTACGAGGTTTCTAGATCTTTAGCCGCCGTAGAAGGTGTAGTGTTGTTAGTTGATGCTACTAAAGGAATTCAAGCTCAAACACTAGCCAACCTAGATTTTGCTAAAAGACAAAATCTTGTAATTGTTCCAGCGGTGAATAAAATAGATTTACCCAATGCAATGACCGAAGATGTATCTAATAACTTAGCCGAGCTCTTGGGTATAGATTCATCTGAGGTAATTCGTATTTCAGCTAAAAAGAATATCAATGTAGATAAATTATTAGCTAGGGTAATAGAGAAAATCCCAGCTCCTAAAAAAGTAGAAGGCGAAGATTTTAAAGGTTTAATCTTTGATTCTGAATACGACTCTTTTAAGGGAGTTGTCGCATATGTTAGAGTGGTTAGCGGTTCTATTAAAAAAGGTGAGAAGATTTATCTTTTGTCAGTAAATGCAAAAGGAGAAGTAAAAGAAGTTGGTTATTTCATTCCTACATTTTCTCCTCAAAATATACTAAACTGTGGAGATATTGGATACATTGCAACAGGAATTAAAGAGGCGGGGATTATTAAAATTGGAGATACTATTAGTAATAATAAAGAGGCCAAACCGCTACCAGGTTACAAAGAGCTTAATCCTGTTGTTTTTGTAAGCTTTTACCCCGAAGACACTGACGACTACAATCTTTTAAGAGAAGCATTGGACAGAATAAGGTTGACGGATCCAGCTATTACATTTGAACCAGAGTTTAAAGAAGTATTGGGGCGTGGTTTTCGTTGTGGCTTTTTAGGTTCCTTGCACGCTGAAATAATATCCGAGAGACTTCATCGCGAATTTAATCTAGATTTAGTTATTACATCTCCATCTGTAGTTTATAAGATAATAGATGGTAAGGGTGACGAGATGACAATTATGTCTCCAGCTGATTGGCCTAATGGATCAAATATTAAGCAAATTTTAGAGCCGTGGGTTCGTCTAGAAGTTATGACACCATCGGTATATATCGGAGGAGTAATGGAGTTGCTAAGTTCTATGGGTGGCAAGGTGATTGAAAACAAATATTTTAAGGGAGATAAGATTTTAGTTGTCTATGAGGTTCCACTAAGAAAGATTATTACTGGTTTTCATGATAAGATTAAGGGAGTAACTCAGGGTTATGCTTCATTTAACTATAGCCTTATTGGTTTAAGAGAGGGAGATTTGGTCAAGCTAGAGGTTTTGGTTGGTGGTAATGTAGAAGAAGTTTTTTCACAAATAGTAGACAAAAAAGAAGCATATAACGAAGGGAAAAAGATAACTGAGAAGCTTAAAGAACTATTACCATCTCAACAATTTGCTTTAGCTATTCAAGCTGCAATATATGGTAAAATTATTGCTCGAGAAACTGTTAAAGCTCAAAGAAAAGATGTTACCGCTCCACTTTATGGAGGTGATGTTACTAGAAAAAGAAAGTTACTAGACAAACAAAAGAAAGGAAAAAAGAAACTTCAAGAAAGAATGGGCAAGATTAGAGTTCCACCTGAAGTATTTTTTAATGTTTTTAAGAAATAATGAAGACAAATAAAAAAATCATTCACAAAGAAAAAGATTACATTACTCTTATTGTTTTCTTTTGTATGTTTTTTATCTTAATTCTTTTAATTGTTTCAAATATTCGGATATATCAGAAAAGAGCTTCAATTGAAGAATATCTTGATGGAAAGAAAGAAGAATTAATGATATTAGAAAAAGAAGCGAAAGAGAATCTTAGCGTAGATCCAAGTGAAGAACTTTATAACATTGAAAAGATGGCTCGGGAGCAATTTCTTTTTAAAAAACCAGGAGAAGAAGTAGTCATAATTAAATACCCTGAAATAGAGGAAGAAGATATTAAAAAAGAGGAGGTAGATGTTCCTTGGTGGAAAAAGATATTTATGCGGGATTAGTATAGTGGTAGTACGCAACCTTCCCAAGGTTGAGGTGCCAGTTCGATTCTGGTATCCCGCTCACAGTGCCTCTTTAGCTCAGTGGCAGAGCAACGGTTTCGTAAACCGTAGACACCAGTTCGATTCTGGTAGGAGGCTCAGGTATTGAAACAAAATCAAATTTTGTGTATTATTCAAGCTATGGCAATTGAAGATATTAAAGAATTAGAAAAGAAAATCCTCTCGTTAGAGGAATGTCTTTGACCTTGAAAACAAAAGAAAGAGATTATTAGAGATTGATGAGATTCAAAAAGACCCTAGCTTTTGGGGTTCTAGCGATGCTATTATCATTGGTAGAGAATATTCTGATATAAAAGAAGAGTTGGGTGTTATTGATAGAATCAAGAGTAGTTTGGCTGATTTAGCGAATATGACAAGTATTGATTCCGACGGTAGTCTAGAAGGAGAGATTAAAGAAAAGTTATTTGAACTAGAAAGAGAAATATCTAAAGAAGAAATTAAAGTTTTTCTGTCTGGTAAGTATGATAAAAATAATGCATTATTGCAGATATTTGCTGGAGCAGGAGGAGTTGATGCACAAGATTGGGCAGGTATGATTTTAAGAATGTATGAGAGATATCTTAGCTCAAAAGGGTTTAGAGTGACAGTAATAGATCAGTCTTTGGGAGAAGTTGGTGGTATTAAGGAGGCAACACTTGAAGTTAAGGGTTCGTGGGCGTTTGGAACATTAAAACATGAAAAAGGAGTTCATCGATTGGTAAGAAATTCACCATTTTCTGGAAAAGGATTAAGACACACTTCTTTTGCGATGGTAGACATATTGCCTGAGATAAAGGATAAGAGTTTTGAAATTAAACCAGAAGATTTAAGAATAGAAACATCTAAATCTTCAGGTCCAGGAGGTCAAAATGTTAACAAGAGAGAAACAGCAATTAGAATTATTCATATTCCAACTGGCATTGCGGTATCTTCTCAAAATGAAAGATCTCAAGCGCAGAATAAAGAAAAAGCAATGGGTATACTTTTTTCTAAGTTACTAGCCATTCAAGAAGAGCAGAAATTAGAAGAAATAGGTGAAATTAAAGGAGAAAAGTTAGCAGTAGCTTGGGGAAACCAAATTAGATCTTATGTCTTGCACCCTTACAAAATGATAAAAGATTTAAGAACAGGAGTTGAAACTTCTAATGTAGAGAGTGTTTTAGACGGCGATCTAGATATGTTTATTGAGTCAGAATTAAGAATGCTTTATAAAAATAATAATTAACAATGATTTTTTTTGACAAAGTAAGTAAAATATATCCGGCACACTTGAATAAAAAAGAAAATATCGTGTTTAAAGATATTTTTCTTAGAATAGAAAAAGGGGAATTTGTTTTAATTACTGGAAAGTCTGGAGCTGGAAAAACAACATTGTTTCGCCTACTAATTGGAGAAGAAAAACCGACTAAAGGTAAGATATATTTTGAAGATAAAGATTTGTCTAAGATTGGTCATGGCAAGATTCATACTATAAGAAGGAAGATGGGTATTATATTCCAAGATTACAAACTGTTATCAACTAAAAATGTTTACGAAAATATATCATATATTATGGAGGCATTAGGCGTGCCCGACAAAGATATAGAAAGAAATGTCCCCGAGCTTTTAGAGCTGGTGGGATTAGAGAGTAGAGCTTATCATTATCCCGATGAGCTATCTGGTGGAGAGAAGCAAAGAGTTGCTATCGCTAGGGCATTAGTGTGCAATCCCGATGTGATTTTAGCTGATGAACCAACGGGTAACGTTGATCCATACTATACTATGGATATTATCAATTTATTATTAAAGATAAACGAAAAGGGGACTACTGTTCTTTTGGCAACCCATGATAAAGATATTGTTAATAGCCTAGACAAAAGGGTGGTTACCCTAAGTGATGGTGTTATTGTTAGAGATGAAATGGGAGGTAAATTTAGATTATAATATTATGTTTACTATATTAAAAAGAACATTAAAATTAGCTTGGAATAATTTAAAACATAATTCGGGTCTTTTTCTGGTAGCTGTTTTTGCAATTGCGATAGTTTTAATATTTACAACATTTGCTTTTGTGATTCAAGATTTTGCTCAATCAGTATCTTCTGAAATTAAGCAAAAGGTGTCGGTGAGTGTCTATTTTAAAGATGGAGTAGACGAAGACACAATTATGGATGTTAAATCGGGACTAGAAGAATTACCTGATGTAGTTGATGTTAGTTATACTTCAACAGAAGATGCCCTAGATTCCTTTATACAAAGGTATAAAAATGATCCTCTTTTAATGGCTGCTTTAGCCGAAGTGGGTAATCCGTTTCCTGCATCTATAAGTGTAAGCTCAGATAGCGTTGAGGGTTATGATGCTATTGTTTACTTTTTAGAAGATAGTCCTTCTCAGGTATTTTTTGAAAAGATTGATTATGGTCAGAGAAAACCAATCATTGAAGATCTTTTCTATATTACAGATACAGTTAAAAAGGCAGGTTTATTAATCGCCGTGATTATGAGCTTAATAGCTATTTTAGTGGTTTTTAATATCATTAAATCTTCAATCCGTGGAATGAGAGACGAAATTTCAATTATGCGTTTGGTTGGTGTCTCTAGAAATTTTTTGTTTGCCTCTTTTGCCTTTCAGGGATTGATTATCGGACTGTTTGGTATTGCCCTTAGTTTTTTAATAACAATTGCGCTTGTGTTTTTGTTTGGAGAAGATGTTAAAAGTATTGTATTTGGTCTAGATGTTGCTAACTACTTAGAAGAAAATTCAGTGTTTTTGTTACAGGTGCATGTTTTTGTTGCGTTTATGCTTGGAGTGATTTCTAGTATTCTTGCTGTAACAAGATATTTAAAGGTATAATTATTCGGAGGTCGTCTAATGGTAGGACACCAGGTTCTGGCCCTGGCAATTGGGGTTCGAATCCCTGCCTCCGAGCAGAGGAAAGCCATTTCCTAGATTGAAATGGTTTTGTTTTGTGGTATAATGATATTATGTTAAAGCTCTTTCTCACTGGTTCTAAGTATTAAAAATTAACACAAAAATAATATGTTTGATATTTTTGAAATAAAAAAGAAAAAAAGAGTTGTTGGAATGGGTATGTTAGAGTCTTCAGTTCCAGATATTCAAGTTGGAGAAAATACTATTCGTTCATCAGTTTCAATCTCCTATAGTATTAAGTAGTTTTTGAAATATAATTAGCACGACAATCATTGTGATCTAGGAAGTATAATCCTAGAGGTTGTCCGCATTAAGGGCACTTAAATGTGAAATATTCTGACATAGTATTTTTAATTATTTGACAAAAATATATTGTTATAATAATATTAAAATATAATAACATTAAAATTAGTTGATAATAAAAATATTATGAAAAAATAAAAAATATCAGTTTGTTTTGTGGAATAGTGTTTTCAATTTTCTTTGTTAGTTTTATGGTATTAGCCTGGAGTGCTCCAGGCTCAGCTCCTACGGGTGGCAATGTAGCCATACCAATTAACGAGAGTTCTACCAGCCAAGTTAAATCTGGTGCTTTAGGGGCTAGTTTGTTGCAAGCCGAAAATAATATTCTTGTTGGTACTACCGATGCTACTAAAGCCACGATATATTCCAAAACTCCGAGATCATCATCTAGTTTTCAAAACGCCAAAACCAATCCTCTTCGTATAGATGGTCATTGTTATGGATGTGAAAGCTATTATGTGCTTGATGGTTCTTCTTGGCGGCTAAGAGTGTCACGAAGTACTACGTATCCCGCTTTATTCATTGAAAAAACAACAAATAATGTTGGTATTGGCCATGTTTTTAATGGAAGCAATTTACCTCCTTTATCTGCCAAGCTTCATATTGCTCAAGCGAATATGGCTGTATCTCCTTTTCATGTTCAGCATAAGGAGTATGTTGGGCCGGGTTTTTCTTCGGATCAGGCTTGGCGTTGGGCTACTAGCTTGTTTATAGCCCCATATACTGCTAATGTTGGCATTGGAACGGCTGATCCTAAAGCTAAGTTACATGTAGCGGGTGATATGATAGTAGATGGTAATGTTGGAATAGGAACAGCAAGGCCTTCTGCAAAATTACATGTTAATGGTACAGGAATATTCACAGGTGCAGTTATTGTAGGAGATCCGACACTAGATTCTCATGCAACAACCAAGGAATATGTTGATAGCCATTCAGGGGGACTACCAACAGGAGGCTCTGATGGAGCTGTCTTGAGATGGACAAGTAACGGTCCTGTATGGGACACACTATTAACATGGCAAGGGTCTACTCACACAACATATGATTGTGTTTATCTTGGTGGTACAGTGTTTGATACTGGAACGACTGGGACGATCTGCAGGCTTTCCTCGGCAACAGTACCATCTGGCTGGACACAAGCTGACAACTGGGCGAGATACTACCCTACTACGTGGGGAGGGGACGACTGCGGCGGACACAAGTCGTATACAACAACGGCAGATTTCGCAAACGTCACAACGATACGCAAAAGGCCAGGGACTTCAGAGTATTACATTAAAATTTATTGCGGTAGCAGACCAGGTTCTTGGATAGATTGTCCAGCAGAAGGATGTTATTATAGTGGAAATATGAACAGGCCTTACACCGTGATCACTGAAGAAAATGTAAAACATGATGAAACAAATCGCGTAGAAGTTGGTATATATTGATTTAGGTCTTGTGCTCAATTCCTTGCCCAAGGGTCGCCCCTTGGGCTTTCTCTTTGGTGAAGACAATTACTCTGTTAGAGGAGTTGTATTGTTGATGCATACGAAAATTATAGCAATAGCTAGCGCAAATAGCTTAGAGCATTTTGTTTGTATGTTGCAATGGGTGAGATTTTTGACAGATATTTAGTTCCTAGTATACTAGGAACTAGGAACAAAATATGAAGAAAACAAGTCAAAAATCTTTTGGATAGAGATGTGATTATCAAAATAGGCAAACCGCCTAAAGTTTTTATTTAATCAAAAACTCAGAAAAGTAAGAGAATTTTAAAATAGATAAAAAGAAAGAAGAGTTTATTAAAGAAAACTATTTGATAATAACAGCTGAAAAAACATTCTTAAATAATGTTTATTATCTAGATTTTTATAGCATTGAAAGATTTGGTAAAACCAAACTTGGTCAACTTTTGTTTTATGGTAAGCAAAGCGGAGATAAGAAAATAATTAAAGATAT
>Ga0116182_1006065_pt1 | contig 10207 bp, 6 predicted proteins | sample AD_UKC077_MetaG_FD_89805 | JGI IMG/M metagenome (GOLD analysis project Ga0116182, IMG submission 89805) | Active sludge microbial communities of municipal wastewater-treating anaerobic digesters from USA - AD_UKC077_MetaG | ecosystem: Engineered > Bioreactor > Anaerobic > Digestate | place: USA...
ATTATCCTCACCTCTCGGTGTCGAAACCCATTGTCCTGTCCATTGTAGCCCGCGTGTAGCCCGGATAATTCGGGGCATGCTGACCTACCGTTGCCCAGTCCTTCCTCCCCTTTAGCAGAGGCGGTCCGAGCAGTGTCCCCATCAACCCAAAGGTCAAGCTGGCAACTGCTCGCGTGGGTCTCGCTCGTTGCCTGACTAAACAGGATGCTTCACAGTACGAACTGACGACGGCCATGCACCTCCTCTCAGCTAGTCAAGTAGAGTCTTCATCCCGACTATCATTCAGCTGTCTTATCCGGTGAGATTCCCGGCGTTGAGTCCGATTAAACCGCAGGCTCCACCCGTTGTGGTGCTCCCCCGCCAATTCCTTTAAGTTTCAGCCTTGCGACCGTACTCCCCAGGCGGTGCGTTTCACGGTTTCCCTTCGGCACCTCAGTGACACGTGGTCACTGACACACCTAACGCACATAGTTTACAGCTGGGACTACCCGGGTATCTAATCCGGTTTGCTCCCCCAGCTTTCGTCCCTCACTGTCGGACCCGTTCTGGTGAGATGCCTTCGCCATAGGTGGTCCCACCGGGATTACAGGATTTCACTCCTACCCCGGCAGTACCCCTCACCTCTCCCGGTCCCTAGAAAACAAGTTTCCCCTGAACGCCCGCCAGTTAAGCTGGCGGATTTCTCAAGGGACCCAGTTATCAAGCTACGGACCCTTTAAGCCCAGTAATAGCGGCCACCACTCGAGCCGCCGGTATTACCGCGGCGGCTGGCACCGGTCTTGCCCGGCCCTTTCTTCACCAGTTATTTAAACTGGCGGACAGCCAGCCTGTGCTGGCACTCGGGGTTTCCTTATCACGGTTGCCCGCATGGTAAAGTTTTCGCGCCTGCTGCGCCCCGTAGGGCCTGGATTCGTGTCTCAGAATCCATCTCCGGGCTCTTGCTCCCACAACCCGTACCGATGAAAGGCTTGTTGGGCCGTTACCCCAACAACTACCTAATCGGCCGCAGACTCATCCTGGAGCGACGGATCTTTCGTTCGAATAACATTCCAGTTAAGACGAACTATGGAGTATTAATCCCAGTTTCCCGGGGATATCCTCCTCTCCAGGGCAGATTGTCCACGTGTTACTGAGCAGTACGCCGAGGTCAGAAACCTCTCGACTCGCATGGCTTAGTCAAACCCCGATAGCAGTGGCCTCTGGCAGGATCAACCAGAATTATCAAAGTAAATACGCACACTGATTCGTTAAAGTTATTGGCAAATGAAGACAAATATCCACATTACCAGTATTCCTATGTCAGAACCGATATTGCTCTAAAAGCATTACTCGGATCTCCATTAAAACGGCCTCTTACGTTAATCTCTGAAGGTTATATACTTTTGCAAAGCAAAAACCAAAGAGAAAACTTCCACGACCGCCGGCTCCTGATGATTCAGGAAGCGTGTGGGATAACAATGTTGTCCCCAGTTGTATATATATTTTGCGATCTGTTATCCGTAGCACGGATTCATCTTCTGAAAACAGATAATCGGATACTAATCGATAAATACCGGAAAAATACCTTAAAAAAGACCAGCAAAGAAGGTATGGCGAAGTGTTGATGCAAGGAGTAGCAGACATGAATACAAACATATCAGCTTGGTGTAGATTACACCATACCTCTCTTTGTGGTATTACATACTCCTTTTGAACCAGTGAACGTATAAGGTTTGTTATTCGTAATTAAAAATTAAATTGCGAATCTGGGAGATATATTACATTAGAGTGATATTTATACATTTTCAGTAAGAACTAAACCCTTTTCACCTGAAAGTTTAAAAAAATTGAATACAGGAATGAAATTAATATCAGATTTCTTTCAAACCCGCAGCATTACGATGGTATTTGCCAAGTTCACTCTTTATCACCATCTGACCTGCAAAAACCGGACCATCTTTACAGACGCATACACCATCAGGATCAACACAGCATGATCCACAAAGTCCAATCCCGCATTTCATATATCTGTGCATGCTGAACTGGGACTTGTTAAGGGCGTTTCGGCCTTCCAAAACCTTCAGGATAGAACGCATCATTGGATCAGGTCCGCAAACAACAATTGTCTCGTATTCATCCATGTTGATTTCGTTAAGTAAACCGGCAACATACCCATGATACCCTGCCGACCCGTCATCTGTTGCTACCCTGACATCACAGGCAGAAGAAAGAGTATCATGGAAAATAAGCTCTTCTACAGTCCTTGCACCAAGAAGAAACGTGACATCCGGGTACTCAAGCCCAATCCTGAGTAGAGGTGCAGCGCCGACACCCCCGGCAATTGCAAGTATTTTCCCACGGATGACGAATCCATTTCCAAATGGGCCACGAATTCCAATCCTCTCTCCAGGTTTTTTTGTTACCAGGGCAGTAGTTGCATCCCCTACGCGCTGAACAGTGATCGCATCTGGATAGGACAGGGCCATGGGTATCTCGTCGATGCCCGGGGCCCAGACCATAACAAACTGTCCAGGTTCAGATGAGAAGGTATGATCAAAATAAATCGTGGTGACATTCGGACTTTCCTGAACCACCCGGGTGATAGTCACCGGGAACGGAAGACCATCAGACATGGGCACACCCCACTATCTCTTTTGGAGAGACCCCATCAGAAGCATATAATTTTTCGCTGATATGACGGAAAATATCAGGATCATTAACAATTGCACTGCCAATCTCAACACCTTGTGCCCCGGCCATCATCATCTCGATGACATCCTCCGCGGATGAAACACCACCGCATCCCACTATTGGAATTGTGCAGGCCTCATATAACTCATAAACAGAACGAATGGCTATCGGAAAAATCGCTTTTCCAGAAAGACCACCATATACATTCCCAAGCACAGGCCGCTTAAGCCCGGTGGATATGCGCATGGCCCGGACCGTATTGATAGCAACTATGGCATCCGCCCCGCCTTCCTCGGCAGCTTTACCTATTGCAGTAATGTCAGTAACATTAGGAGTCAGTTTTACCCAGACTGGTTTTTTCCATTCCTTTACCGCCTCGGTGCAGGCCTTAACCACGTCAGGATTTGTCCCTATCTGGGCACCAAAACCGGCTGCATGCGGACAACTCACATTAAGTTCAAAAGCCTGGGCTTTTTTTGCAAACCAGCCGGCAACCTCATGGAACTCGTCAGGGTTTCCTCCAAATATACTAACAATGACAGGTTCACCTTCCAGTAAAGACAACTCCTGCTCAAACTCCTTTGAAGGATTGGGAAGACCCATCGCATTCAGGACACCGTCTTCCAGGACCACAACACAGGGCCCGGCATGCCCGTACCTTGGCTCTGGCCCAATGGATTTTGTAACAACCGCTCCTGCACCCTGCCTTAACATCCTCGAAAGAGAGGAAGCGCAGGTTCCAAGAACACCAGCTGCGAGAATCAGGTGATTTCTGACAGGTACACCCGCAATTTTTACGGGTTCCTGTTTCAGTCTGATCATAATGAGAGAGAAGGTGATGATGGTAGTTATCTATTCTTCTTTCCTACGAGTATGGGATGACCAGCCTTGCAGTATTCGGTACTGGGCGCATAGGGGGAGGAGTCGCTGCCCGTGCCGCATCAAGTGGCCTTGTAAATAATCTTGTTCTATATGATTGCAACAAGGCATTCCTCGAGGCGCAAAGACTTGACATCGAACACATGCGATGTCCGGTGTCGGTTTCAACAGATCCAAAAGACATTGCAGCATGCGATATCATCCTTTATACCGCCGGATTACCCCGAAACCTGGATGTAAAAACAAGAGCGGCACTGCTGGACAGCAATGTTCCCGTTGCCCTTGAACTTGCAACACTCACCCGGGACTATAAAGGAATAATTATCGTGGTTACCAATCCTGCTGACATCCTTACATACTATCTCTGGAAGACCATCAAAATACCAAAAAACCGTATCATGGGATTTGGAGGTCAGCTGGACAGTGCAAGGTTTCAGTATGAACTCATAAAGCGGTCCATCGCAGACGACGGGATTGTCCTTGGAGAACATGGAGAGCATCAGGTACCGGTATTCAGCACAACAGGAAAGGAAGTGGACCTCCAGACAAGGGAAGAGATACTCAAAACTCTTCGAAATTCCAGCATGGAGATAATCAGGGGAAAAGGTGCGACAGAATACGCTCCTGTTTATCACATATGGCAGCTTTTGTCCTCGATTATTACCGACGCAAAAGCAGGCCTGGTGTGCTCCGCAGTTCTTGAAGGAGAATACGGGGTTTTCGGTTGTGCATTAGGTGTTCCTGTGATAATAGGAAGAGAAGGAATACTCATAATAGAGGAATATAAACTCGATCCCTGGGAGATCGATAATTTCAGGGAGGCAGCCTCATTTGTTTCATCCCAGTACCGGAGGATTGTAAGTGACCTCTGACGGGCAGCAATCATTATTTGGATCGGATAAGCCCACACAGGCTAAAAATGAAAATGGGTCTTACCAAAAGGGGTTCGATAAAAACATCCATCTTTCAATAAACCAGGTGGAGTATTCGACCGGTGCAGATGGACCGATAATTCATATATTCGGACGGACGGAGTCAGGGGAGTTTAAGGAGATACAGGTAACGAATTTTCTTCCGTACTTTTACATACCTGCATCAGAGGCAGGAGAGGTTTATCCTGACCAGGTGGTCAGGGTTGACAGTGCCAAATATAAATCCATACATGGAGAGGACCTGCTCAGAATATATACACACAGACCCACCGATGTCAGGGATGTCAGGGCAGGTTATACCCATTTTGAAGCTGACATTCCTTTCGCTACCAGGTACCTCATAGATGCAGGGATTACAGGCGGCGTGTCTGTACCGGTGGGCGCATCCATTTTTCCATACTCCGATGTAAAACCGGCAGATGTTCATGCTCCATCCAGGTACTGCCTTCTTGACATTGAATGTGAAGACGATAAAGGGGGCCTTCCTAACCCTGAACGTGACTGCATAATCTGCATTACTACCTGGGACTCATTTGATAACCAGTACACGACCTTCCTTCTCCAGAACGCAGATAAATCAATTAATGTTGAAAGCCTTTGCAGGAATGAACTCCCTAATGGCTGTTTTTGCGGTGACCATCACACCATCAGGATATTTGACGATGAAAAGTCCATGCTCACGGACTTTGCTTCATATATCAGGCAAAATAACCCGGATATCCTTTCAGGATGGAACTTTACTGACTTTGATCTGCCATTCATCTTTGGCAGGATTCGTGCCCTTAATCTGCCGCCTGACAGCCTGGCACGGCTTCCGGGGATGAGTGATCGAACAGGAGTCAGGGGCAGGGTGGATTTTGACCTTCTTGCCGGTTACAAAAAGATGCAGTCAACCAAGCTTGACTCGTACCGCCTGGATGCGGTAGGCGAGAGAGAAGTAGGTGATGTCAAGGCATTCCATTACCAGCCAGGAATGACTGCCAGGATGTGGAATGATGCCCCGCATGAACTTGTCGAGTATAACTTCAAAGATGTGGAACTCTGCGTTAAGATAAACCAGAAGAACAATATCATCGAGTTTTACCAGGAGATCGCAAGGTATGTTGGTTGTCCACTTGACAGGACTTTAAACTCTTCAAATGTCATTGACATCTATATTCTCCGGAAAGCTCATGGAAAGTTCATCCTGCCGTCTAAAAGTTACAATCCAGGTGATGAGTTTGAAGGAGCTACAGTCTTTGAACCAAGTTCAGGAATAAAGGAGAACGTCGTTGTCCTTGATTTGAAATCCCTTTACCCGATGGCTATGATGACCATCAATGCCTCGCCAGAGACGAAAGATCCTGACGGGGATCTCACGGCGCCTAATGGAATAAAATTTCACTCGAAACCTGACGGGCTTACAAGGAGTATAATAAGTGAACTCCTTCAGGAACGGGATCTGAAAAAGAATAAACGAAATGAGTTTCCTTTCGGTTCTCAGGAGTACCAGCTCTATGACATGCAGCAAAATGTCATCAAGGTCATCATGAACACATACTATGGCGTAAGTGGTTATTCACGCTTCAGACTTTATGACCGGGAGATTGGATCTGCCGTCACCTCTGTTGGCCGGGCTATCATCGAACATACCAGGAGTACAATTGAGAATATGGGGTATAACGTCATTTACGGAGATACCGACTCATGCATGATCCAGATACCTGCCACCTCCCTTGAAGAGACGATCACAAAGGCCAGGGAGATAGAAGCGGTATTAAATGAGAGTTATAACACATTTGCCTTTGAAAAGTTACATGCAGAGAAGCATTACTTCTCAATAAAGTTCGAGAAAGTCTATAGAAGGTTCTTCCAGGGCGGCAGGAAGAAAAGATATGCAGGAAACCTCATCTGGAAGGAAGGGAAGTCGGTAGATGAGACCGACATGGTAGGGTTTGAAGCAAAACGTTCAGACTCACCATTGCTCACGCGAAAAGTAATGAAAGAGGTCATGAACAGGATCCTCCAGGGTGCTGACCTTCCTGAAATGAAAAAATACCTTGGTGAGATCATCAGGACTTATCGTTCCGGGGGATATTCCCTTGATGAGATAGGTATACCCGGAGGACTTGGTAAAGAGCTTAAAGACTATGGAACTGATGATGCCCATGTCAGGGGTGCCACATATTCAAATGAGCATCTTGGTACAAACTTTGGAAAAGGGAGCAAACCAAAGAGGATATATATAAAATCCGTGAACGGGAACTATCCAAAGACTGATGTCCTCTGCTTTGAATACGGGGACCAGGTTCCTGACGAATTCAAACCTGATCTTGAGCTCATGCTTGAAAAGACCATCAAGTCACCGATATCCCGGATTCTGGAACCAATTGGATGGAACTGGGCTGATGTCGATCCATCAAGAACCACCCTCTCAGATTTCTTTTAAGATTTACATGCAGATAAACGAGGAAGCAAATCAGGTAAAATTTAACATTCCAAGAATTGTTATTGCTGGAATTCAAAGCGGATGCGGTAAGACCACGATCACCCGGGGCCTGATGGCGGCATTTAAAAGACGCGGGCTTGTTGTGCAACCCTTTAAAATCGGTCCGGATTTTATCGACCCCAGTCATCATACCAGGATATGTGGCAGAGTTTCAAGAAACCTTGATGTTGTGATGTCCGGGGAGGAGGGAGTAATTGAATCCTTTTTCTCCGCCTGCCCTGGAGCTGATATCGCAGTAATCGAAGGAGTCATGGGGATGTATGATGGCCTTGACTCAACATATGGCAGCACGGCACATATAGCGAAAATCCTGAAGGCGCCACTTCTGCTTGTGATACCGGTTCATGGAATGGCTAACAGTGTTCATGCCATTGCATCAGGTTTTAAAAACTACGAGCCTGACTCTACCCTGGCAGGTGTCATTCTCAACAAGGTTGGAAGCCCCAGGCATGCAGATCTTCTCAGGGCAGGCGCAGAGATCCCACAGTTCGGTTTTGTTCTTAAAGATACTTCATTTCATACCATGAGCCGTCACCTTGGGCTGATTATGGGTGAAGAGAAGACGACCGACGAACCTGTCACATTGATTGAGGAATCTTGCGAGATTTCAGAGATTATCAGGGTTGCATCTTCCGCCCCCCCGCTCAATGTGGATTTACATAAAGAAAGCAGCCTTTCCTGCAAGGTTACTATAGGAGTTGCAAAAGACCCCGCCTTCTGCTTTTATTACCAGCATAATCTTGAGATGCTGGAACGGTCAGGAGCAAAACTTGTGTACTTCAGCCCGATGCAGGATCACAAGCCTGACGTGGACGCTATCTATCTTGGCGGAGGATACCCTGAGCTTCATGCAGAGATGCTTGAGACAGGACCGGCCAGAGATGAGATACGTTCTGCCTGTGACGACGGCCTTCCCGTCTTTGGTGAATGTGGAGGACTGCTGTACCTGACAGAAGGTCTTTCAGGGGAGAGATCATACCGCTGGACTGGCGTTCTTCCTGGAAGCACAGAGATGGCACAAAGGTTTCAGGCTCTTGGATATTGTGAAGGAAGAACCCTTGGAGGCACATCCCTGACGCCAGAAGGAGTTGAAATAAAAGGGCATGAATTTCATTACTCAACGGTCACTCCATCCAGGGATGCCAGATATTCCATGAGCCTTGCCAGGGGAAAAGGCATCAGTGATGGCCAGGATGGCATGTACGTTCACGAAACGGTAGGATGTTATACACATTGCTGGTTCTCAGGGCAGTTTTCCGACGCAATCGTCAGGGCAGCTGAGAACTGGAGAAAAAGATAGAGTATCAGACCTGGACAACCTGCCTGAACCGTTGACCAAATGAAGGAAAGAAGTCCTTTTTCCTTGACATGACACCTTCAAGAACGACCGGCTGATCAAGGTAGCCCAGTTTTGACAAAAGACCATGGTCGCCGGATGCAAACAGGAAGGATCTCTGCCCGATTACATCGGTTACTAAAACGATACTCATGTCATACCCATTACCGGCCTGGTAACGTGACAGAGCTTCCTGGATCTCTTTCGCACTCGAATCGGGAAAGTCGCGTGAACCAGTCATGATCTGCGCAATGGAGACAGTCCTGTCCTGAAGTGAAAATTCCTTGATATCTCTTACGATGAGTTCTTCTATCGGAACTCCATCAAGGTTCATTCCTTTATTTATGAGTTCACTTCCAAATTGTTCAGGTTCAATCCGGGCTATCCCGGAGAGATAGGAGACTGCTTCCCTGTCACGATCTGTCGTTGTTGACATCTTCAGAACAAGAGTATCGGACAGGATGCCAGCAAGCAGCAGGGTTGCCATGGCTTTATCAGGCACTACCTGTTCTTCCCTGTACCTCATCGTGATTATCGTTGAAGTTGAACCGACCGGTTCATTCCTGAACCTGATAGGCTGCAGTGTTGCAATTGTTCCAAGCCGGTGATGATCGATGATCTCTACTATCTCTGCAGTCTCTATCCCTTCAACTGCCTGGGCATATTCATTGTGATCCACGAGGATCACGGACTTGTGTACATCTTCAAGAAATGAGTTTCTGGAGAGCATGCCGATGAAACGACCATCTTCATCTGTCACACAGGCGGTTCTGTATGGAGAGTTTGAGACCACCCTGGCAGCAGTTGAGAGCAGATCGTCCCTGTGCAAAGTCTCAGCATCAGTTGCCATGATGGTCTCGACAGGCCCTGACAGGTGGAGCAGCCTTCCTGCACTGAATGCATCCAGTGTGGTCTTTAAAAGAGAAACATTACGGCTTTTGGCACTTTCTCTGACCCGTTCTCCCAGGTGCGCTCCTTCAGCGATGATGAGGGCACAGATCCCTTCAGCGATAAGCGCAATCTGGGCTGGCTCATTATCACCAATGATAGCGACATCATCAGGTCCAAGCCTTGCAAGGGAGATATGAAGCGCATCGATAACAATGGAAGCTTTCCCATGGATCAGGTCATGTGCTGCATGAACTGTCTCCGCCTGAAGGATTCTGGCAAGTGCTTCAAGTTTTATCGGGCCGACTTTCAATGGAAGACTTGCATTTGGGCTGACATATGCCCTGGCCAGACCATGTTCACTGACAAGGCCTAAAAACCTGTTTTCATCATCTACAATAGGAATGTTCCTGATGTCATATTCATCCATCAGCAAAGCCACATCAATCGCCGGGATGTTCATAGGCGCCTTCTGGGTGTACAAAAACGGAATGTCACCAACAGATGGTTCTACATTTTCTATCAGAACCGGAGGTTCTATTCCGGCAATTGTGAGGGCATGTTGTGTTTCAGCATTCAGGTCGCCGCATCGTGCAGCTATGAATGTGCCTGGATAAATCTGGCCAAGCAATGACGCATATGCCACTGAACTGGCAATGCTGTCCGTATCAGGCTGACGATGACCGATTATGTAAGTGGGTTGCATAGAAAGTATACAGAAAAATGCGTGCTGACTTCAGATATCAATTACCGATCCTTTAAATTGCCATGGAGGAATATTCCTTACAAGGCACTATCATGAACCTGGATGAAGAAGTTGACATTACACGGGTAACAGGTGTCATTCAGAAACTTGCCGGATATATTGGAGCAATAGCCCTGCTGGCTGGTGGGATTGCAATGTACGTTGAACTCCCGGTTATAGGAAGAGTAACGTGCCTGTATTGTCCGACTGCATCAGGATACCTGTACATCCTTCTTGCGCTTGCAGCAGCCTTTCTCGTATATGCCGAG
>Ga0116182_1006085_pt1 | contig 10189 bp, 8 predicted proteins | sample AD_UKC077_MetaG_FD_89805 | JGI IMG/M metagenome (GOLD analysis project Ga0116182, IMG submission 89805) | Active sludge microbial communities of municipal wastewater-treating anaerobic digesters from USA - AD_UKC077_MetaG | ecosystem: Engineered > Bioreactor > Anaerobic > Digestate | place: USA...
CGAATTATTCTCCTTTTCATTAACTTTTTTCTCGGATGTTTTAGTAGAACTATCTTTCTTTTTGAAAATACGAAATAATCCTTTCTTTGAAGAATCTGTTTTCTTTTCAACTAACTTCTTCTCAGACTTAGTTGTTTTAGTAGAACTATCTTTCTTTTTGAAAATACTAAATAATCCCTTCTTTGAAGAATCAGTTTTCTTTTCAGTTACCTTCTTTTCAGACTTAGTTGTTTTAGTAGAACTATCTTTCTTTTTGAAAATACTAAATAGTCCTTTCTTTGAAGAATCTGTTTTCTTTTCAGATAATTTCTTCTTAGTAGTTTTTTTCTTATTAGAAACCTTCTTATTTTTTTCTTTAGTAACATCATTATTTGTTTCTATAATTTTTTCATTATCAGGAACAACTTCAAGAATATTACTTTCATCTGTCTTTACTTCTTCAACAACAACAACATCATCAGAATTATCTTCATCAAATTCATTATATGTATAAACATATGTAGGTCTATAATAAGGTTTTACAGGTACATAATAACTACCACCTGTAGAACTAGATTGAGAACTTTTTTCTTTAACATTTAGATAACTATTAACTGATCCATCATTAAATTTGATAGAAACATTATATTTTCCACTATTTAAATTATTAAGATAACTTCCCTTAATAATAACATTTTTTCCAGAAACATAGTAATAACTATTAGAAATAGAAACTCCATTAATATCCAAATTAATAATTTCAGAAACATCATTTAAAGCAAATGACACATTATTATTAGTTTGTTTTTCATAACTTTGATTATTAACACCAGTAATCTTATAATCAAACTTTTCACCAGATATACTTAAATTAGTAACAGCTTCACCATCAGTAAATATAGTTTTTAATTTATATACACCATTGCTTAACTCTTTTAAGTAATTATAAGAAATATCAATTATAGTACTTCCCTCACGAACACTATAATCATTAGAAGTTAAAACATTATTATTTAAATATACATTAACAAATTTATTAACATCTGCATTAATACGAACAGTAAGTGACTTCTTAATACCTTTATCAATAGTAGAATCAGCACCATCAATATACTTATATTGTTTTGGAATAATTGTTATTTGAACAGAAGCAACTCCATAACTTGTGTTTAAAACTAAATCATAATTATTATTTTTTAGAGAATTTAAAAAATTATAATCAATAACTAATTTATTACCTTCTATATTATAAGAATCATTTTCAAGAGTTTGCTCATCTATTATTAATGATTTAGAATAACCCAACTCTTTATCAAATGTAATTTCTAAATTCTTATTAGAAAACTTTTCATAAACAGTATCACCAGAAACATAACTAAATTCATAACTATCATCAATTATGTAATCAAGTTCACCAAAATCATATCCAGTAGTATCATCAATTAAATGACCATCTTTATAAGAAAGACTATGTCCATCTAAATCATATTTATTAGCAAGAATTTCATACGCCTTAGCAGAAACATATGTGTCAATATCTTCTATAAAGAATGGAACATATATAAATGGAACATTTTTATAATATAATTTAGTAGAAGCATAATACTTAGATTTAACAAACATTAAAATGTTTCCAACTAAATTTTTATCTTCGCTATCAGTAATTTCATTGAATTCATAATCAATTGAACTATCAGAAAACATATCTGCAATAAAATCATTTACATCATTAATTGAATAAGACTCATCAGAAAAATCATCAACTAATTCGTAAGTTTCTTTATAAACGAAATCATGTTCATTAACAAAATCATTAACTAAGTTGTGATCACTTTCATCATAATTATCAGCATTTGCATAAATAATTGTACCATTTTTAGTTGAAGTATCATTAACATCATTTGAATTTGTTATATTAACTTCAACAGCAAATATATCTTCAGGATAACCAACATCAACAGACACATCAAATGAAGTCGTATTAGACTCACTATTTGAAATAGAATCAATTACACTATTGTAAATATCAGTTTTAACAACATCACTTAATGCATCACTTTCATTAACACTTACAAAGTAATAATCAGGTAATTCTTTAGCAACATCTTCACTTGAAAGAACATCAACACCAACTACTTCTGATGAATTAACTGAAACATCATCAGTTAAATCTCCACTTTCTTCAACATCATCTACTTTTTCTTTAACAGCAATGGAAATAGAAACATTAGATTCATCATTGTAAGTGATGGTAACATTATGATTTCCTGTAGTAAGTGAATTTAAATACTCACTTGAAAAATTTAAGGAATTTTCAGTAATTGTGTAGTTTAAATTATCAATTTCAACAGAATCAACACATACTCTCTTAACACTTTTATCGGCATCAAGTGTATACGCTAAAGTAATGTTTGAACCATTAAAATACTCTAAACTAACTGATTCAGTAAGTTCATCAGCAAAAACATTTGTTGGGATAAAAATCATCAAACTAATCACAACAATAACAAAATATTTGCTTAATTTTTTTATCATAAAAATCATCTCCAATTCCCTAAATTTCAACTTACGAAAGTTATCTTACACATATTTTTAGCCTTGTCAATAAACAAAAAAGTGTCATATTACAACAATTTTATAAATCCTTAAAATAAAAGAAAAAAATTTTACAAACACCAATTATTTCAATTAAAAATAAACTATTTACATTGAGAAATAAGAAAATTTATCTCAAAAAAATAATTAATTTTGAGCAATTATTGTCTATTTATGTAAAATTAGTTATTTTTCTTTGTAAAGTTTACAAAATAATAAGCTGTCAAAATATTAAAAGTTATAGATATGTAAATTTTACAAAAAATATTCACATATTTACATTTAATATTTTTGTCAATTTACAAAAAATTTTTTTTAATTTTTTTTCAAAAAAAAAGAATAGAAATCTATTCTTTTATAAATTCTGCTTTTTTTCTTTTCTTATAATGGAATAAAATATAATATAAAAGAGAAACAATCACTAACAAGTAAACACTTATTCCTCTAAATATTAATGTAATATCCTTCGAAAACTTAATAATATTTAGTGTTTCATTTGCTTCCATAATTAAACCTTCACCAACTATTACTCCTCCAGGAATAGGAATAGAATCTAAAGCAATAGTTAAAAAAGCCTGAACTGATATTGCATAAAATACAGAATAAGAATTTATTCCAAATGCTTTAGTAACTAAATAGAAAACTAATAAAATTGTAATTCGTTGAAAAAATATAATTGAAAATGTTTTAATCATAAGCCTCTTATGAGATTTAATATAACTAGCTGCTTTCAAATAATCTTCTACACTTTCATTTAACTTATCATTAAATTCATCAATATTCTTAATAAAACGAAATTTTATTAAAACACTACTAATCATTTTAGTAATAGTCCTAATTAATTTCTTAGTATAAATAAGTAGTAAAAAAGCTGTAATAATAAATAAATTTACAAAGAAACCAACCATAAACATTATTTTAAAAATAGTACTTAAATTTAAAAAACAATTAAAATTAAATATTATACTTAATAGTCCGATTACAACTAAAGACAATTTATAAAACATAGTATTAACAAAAACTACAATACTACTTACCCTATAAGGAATTTTATCCCTACTCATCTCATACATTTGGATTGGCTGTCCTCCACTACTTCCTGGAGTAACTAAACTAAAATATGATTCTGTAAAAACATATCCAAAAGCATGATACCAAGATATATTATATTTTAATTTTTTAAACATAGTTTTCAAAAATAAAGCTTCAAAGAAAACCCATAATCCAATACATAAGACTGCTAAAATTAAATAGGTATGATTACACTCATAAAAAGCATTAACAAACTTACTAAAAGAATAATCTTTAAAAACAAAACAATATGCTAAAATAATTAAAATGATAAATACAATTGTAAAAATAATATTCTTTTTATCTTTCATATATTTCCCCGACTCCATGATTATACATATCTAATAATAGTATATTAATATCATTATTTTCATTAAAAAGAAAAGTATTAAATCCCTTCTTTGCCGCAATATCAATATTAATAGAATTATCATCTATAAAATAACATTCTCTACTATCAAGATTATATTTATTTAAAAATATATCAAACAATTTTTCATCTTTCTTTAAACAATTATAAAAACAAGATATAGTCCAACCATCAATATTTTTAAAAATCTCTAATTCCTTATAATAATTATAAGCTTCTTTATTATTATCAGATAATATAAATATTTTATAATTATTATTTTTTAGGATATTAATAAGTTTAACTAAATCCATATTAATATCTCTATATTTAAAATAATTAACTAAATAATCTTTATAATTATTTATAATATCTTCAGAAAAAAAACAACTATTAAAAACATCTTCTAATGACTCTTCACCATAATCACAAATACTAATCTTATCAAAATAATTATTTAATTTTAAAATCATGTTAGAATCAATATTTTTATCTAATAAAAAATCCTTAGGAACACCTTTTAAGATTACACTTCCTAAATCAAAAACAATATTCTTAATTTTCTTTTTCAATATTAACTTCTTATAATTATCAGTAAAATTATAAGGATTAATTTTTATTCTTTTATTATTAAAGAATAAATAAAAATCTTTACTACCGATAACTTCAATATCATTACCATTTATAAACAAAGTATCTTCCTCTGGCAAAGCAAGTAATTTTCTACCATCAGAAATGCCTAATAAATAATCATTATTATTTTTATCATGAATACTATCTCTATTAGTAAAATGACATAGAATAGATATATTATCTAAAACATTAAAACCACATTGATCGACAAGTCCAATCTCATTACTATCATCTAATTTACAAGCATCTAAATCATAACCAAATATAATTGCACCAGCAGAACCACCAAATACGATTCCATCATTTAGAATATAATCTTTAATTTTATTAAAACAACCACTATCTTTTAAGCCATATAATAAATCAAAAGTATTACCTCCACCAATAAAAATAGCACAATAATTATCAAAATTTAAAGATAATAATTCTTCAAATGAACGAACCATAAAAATATTAATATTCATAAATTTAAGTTCATTAGTAATCCACTCATAACAAGAATCATAATTATCATCTTTCATTGCAAGAGGGATATATAAAAGTGGTTTATTATGATTAATAATTGAATTAAATTTATAATATGCAGATTGAACTTGTAGACCAGCACCACCACCGCATAAAAACAATCTCATAATATCACCACCCTATCATTATTAAATTAAGTATAACAAAAAAGCAGATAATAATCTACTTTTTTGCAACTATTCCATAATACCTTCTTACAAGTAAAATACCCTTCTCATATGTATGTGAATCAACATATTTATTTAACAAATCAAGATCAATATTTCTATTAATTGCATCAAAATCATTTAAGATTGGTGTTTTATATAACAATGCAAGTAAATCATCAAAAGTTTTATAATATTTTCTAACATGTAAAAAAATTAATTCTACATTTCTAAATCCAGCATCCAAGGCATTTTCATAATCAATTAAACTTATAGGTTTAGAATCAAAAAAACCTTGTCCTTTACCAAACCTTCTTTTTAAATCCCAACAATCAAGTTTATCGACACCAGATAATAATAAAACACCATTATCCTTTAAACATTTATATATTTGTCTCATATCAGTAACAGTATTTCTAGCAGTAACGACATCAAAATAATTATCCAAAACATTCATAGAAAGATTATCCATTACTTTAAAAGACAAATCTAATCGACCACTCTTTTCAAGATTTCTTTTTGCAGTTTCAATCATTCCATTAGAAAAATCAGTTGCAATAATTTCTTTAGCAAAAGGATAATTAAGTACACATTCACCACCACCAGTACCTAAATCTAAAACAACACTATTTTCATTAATCAATTTTTTAATTTCTTCATCAAAATCCCAATTAGTTAAACTTTCTTCTTCACATTTAATATCACTAAAATCCCAATTTTTTAAATTATCATAAAAACTATATTCATTATTCATATTTATTCCTCCAATATTTATCACTGTGGTATAAAAAAAGAACCTCCTTTCATGAACAGCAAAAACTACCACAAAACTTCTGCGATATTTTTGTTATTCATGAGGAGATTCTGAGGTTCTCATCATTATTAACCCTGTATATAATACATCACGGTAATAAAACGCGAATAACTAATTGATTTATTACAAACATATTATAACATATAATAAAAAATAAGTAAAATTATAAATCTACACAATACAAAAATATAGATTCATCATTTTCCCCAATTCTTTCTACATACAAAGTCTCAACTATCATCTCAAACTTTTCATCAAGAACTAACTCTTCATTAATAGGTTTATTGCAAAGACTAATATGTGGATCATATTCATATTTATCTCTATATTCTAATTCTTCTGGAATAATTTTTTCATATATTTCATCACTTAACTTTTTTATAATTTCTTTATTATATATTACATTCAAAAATCTATAATCAGAATCAACCTTAGGAGTAGAAATGCCACTACAAACAATTTTAAAAGGCTTATAATTAGAAACAATATCTTTTAATTTAACATATAATTCATCATCACTAATATCAGAAGTAAAAGGAAAAGTAACTGCAATATGAGGTTCAACTATACCATATAAATCATAATATTTTTTTTGTATATTATTTATTAAATTTATATTGTCAAACTTAGCTAATATTAAAATATCTCTTTTATTTGAATTATTAAATTTCATATAAACCTCCAAAAAAAACATTATTTATAAATAATGTTTCTAAACTTTTCATTTAAAAAATATTTATTATTATTAGTCTTATACAAAATATTATTCCTAATCAAATTTTCAGTATGAGCTTTAAATAAATTATTAAATGGTAAATTAATATCATTAAATGAAATTGCTGTTTCTGGCGAAAAAGAATTACGCTCACAAAACTTTCTTATTATATATTTTTTACGAATCTCATAAATAACTGGATATAAAGCCATATAATCACCTATTTCATATAAGAACAAGTATTATTTTCTAAAGAACACTTAACACGTTCACCTTCAGCTATTTCATCATTCACTTTTATAGATGATAAATAAATATTATTTTTACCAACCATATCAATCTTAATATGTTCCTGACTAATGTTAGGTGTACTAATATAATTTAAATCTAAATCACTAATTTCAACATTAATATCAATAAATGTATATTTTGAAATATTTCCATTTTTCCCAATACAATGTACATATAAATCATTATCTTTTAAATAAGAGTTCATATCACATTCTTTAATTTCTTCTAAAGAATAATATTTATCTTCGAATTTTAATAAAATGTTATGTTGCGTATAAGGTTTATTTTCTTCCTTATATTGTGTAATAACATATTCTCTATTATTAATAATAAATTTATCTTGAATTTTTTCATCATCTTTTAATTTATATAAATCTAATTGTTTAACACTAGCTTTATTATCAAATAACTCAATTGCTTTATAACCCCCTACAAAACATCCCCATACAAACAAAAGACATAAGATTAATATTATAAATACATATCTTATTGTCATACACACACCTCATTACTACCCTATATAATCTACAAGAACTCTTTCATCGTATATTATTTTACATATTCTTTTTATTTTTTCAAGCAAAAAACAATAATTATACTTATATTATATAATAAAAACTAAATAATTATAACTAAAAAAGCAATAATTTATAAATAAGTGTAAATTATTCTTTATCTTTATTTAAATTATTAAAAATAACATCTAATTCTTTTTTACTTTATTATAATTATTAGGCCATCTAAAACACGATCATCAGCTTTATCAAAGCCATTCCATTTGTTAACATCATATTTTTTTAATACATTTAATAGTATCATCATCAACAGGAACAACTACTGCATTCTCTTCACTAATACCATCTAATTTAATAGTTGCATAATATCCATCATCTAATCTTATTGTATAACGTACATTAGAATTAATTGCATTACCAGTTGAATAATAAAATTGAAAATATTTAAACTCTGCAATTTCAACTTTTTTAGTATAACCAAATATCAAAAAATATAAATCAATAATTACAGTAACAAAAAATAATAAATCTTCTCATAAAAACTCCAATATACAAAATATTATAACATAAAAAAAAGACTTAAAATAAAGTCTTTAATTATTATTAATCATTGCATTTCTAAAATCTTGAATAAGTTTTTCATCTTTTGTAGTATTAGTACTTCCCTGCATAAAATAATTATAAATATCTTCATTTGTAGGATATAAATTATGCATATACGTAAAACGTTTTGTAATACTTGAACCAGGTTGTGTACTATAGAAACGATGTCTATTTAAAAGACCATAGAAATAAGATAACTCATAATCTTGTAATCTTTCTTCTTCAGGAACACCTAATAATCCTTCTAGGAAATATGCAAGTGTACCTGTTCTATCAGTACCAATAGCACAATGGAAATATACATCTTTACCATCAATAACATCTTGCATTGTTGATACTAAAGCAGATCTTAATGCATTGTAATTAGCTTCAAAGTTTTCTTTATCAACTTGATAATTAACTATTTGTCTAGGCGCATATGCACTAAATTTAGCATCACTAGAAGAACCTCTTAAATCAATTTCTTCATCAATACCTAATTTAGATAAATTATCAACATCAACTGAACTAGATGATAATTTAGCACCTCTGAAAATCTTCCCATATTTTAAACTTCCATCTATAGTACCATCATTATCTACATCAACACTTAAACCACCTAAATCACGGACATTTCTAACAGATGTATTAATAATACGTCTTTCACCATTAGCTTTAACATATCCATATACATCACTATCATCTTTTGATTCCCAATAATATATCTCACCAGGAATCATATTATAAATTACTCCATCTTCTATAGTTACATAATCAACTAAATCTCCTTTAGTTTTAGATATATTTGATTCATATACATTAATATCAATAGATACACCTGTATCATAACCTAGAGATTGATCACATAATTTTTTAGAAGCACTAGGTGTTGGACAACTTTGATATGGATTAGATGGATTATTATCACACTCTGAACAATTAAAACTATTAAAGTTTTCATCCATATTTGTTTGGAATGTTGATTCATTACTTTTCCATGTATTTATCTTATTATAATATTCACTCATAGGTTCATTAATCATATTAAAATTAACAATTTCATCGGACGAATTATAAACCCATTTAGCATACAATTTAATATTAGCTGAAGGAATAAAAGTATTATCTACCTTTACCCCATCAGTTAAATTAGTTACCTATCCATCAAAAGTATAAATACCTTTTACAGGAACTGGCAATTCACCAATTGCATCACCTGCATTAACATCAATATATTCAGGTGATACAGTTCCTCCATTAGCATCAAACGTTACTCTATTTACACTAGAAGTAGAAGTTAAATATAATGTTTTATAAGTTTTACCACTAATATCTTTTGTACCAGAATCATATGTTGCTCCAACCTCTATTTCATTAATTTTAGATTTATCAGCATCATCAGTAATAGTTGGAGTATTTCCTGTAGTAGAGATACCAATAGGATTATCAATACCCATTATAGTTCCATCATAGAAATTATATTTAGAATTTGCAATTACACCGTAAGTTTCTCCTCTAATGATTGGTGAAGTCGTAGAAATACCCGAATCTTTTGTTCCAATATTTAAAGAACCACTCTCATTATATACAGCATATAATCCTTCAGAAATAATTTGACCACCATAAATATTAAGAACACCATTTGATTTATTATGAACAGCAGATCTAATAGTAGAAGCACAACTAATTAATGCATCATCATATATATAGACATTTCCACCATCACTATATATAGCTTGTTTTTTCCCAGTAGCTTGTAGTTCTCCACCCTTAACATATAAAGAACCACCATTCTTAACATTTATCATTCCTTCATTATTATCTTTTGTATAAATAATACCATTATCTAATTCTAATGTAGCTCCATCAACAGTAATTGTAGCTGAACCAGAAACATTAGAAACTTTATGTCCTTGTAAATCTAATTTAACATCTCTACCTTCTGAAACAATAATTTTTTCTTGTGTATCTTTC
>Ga0116182_1006091_pt1 | contig 10180 bp, 6 predicted proteins | sample AD_UKC077_MetaG_FD_89805 | JGI IMG/M metagenome (GOLD analysis project Ga0116182, IMG submission 89805) | Active sludge microbial communities of municipal wastewater-treating anaerobic digesters from USA - AD_UKC077_MetaG | ecosystem: Engineered > Bioreactor > Anaerobic > Digestate | place: USA...
AGTATCTAAAACAAACTTAATAATCATGTAGCTACAAAAAATAATCGCCAGACCAATTAAAGCATTAGTAACAGTCTGTAGACCTGTCTTGAATTTCTCGCTTTTGCCATTGGCAATAATCATTTGAATCCCACCCCAAACCAACATGGCAAAAGCAAAACTACCCGAAAGACCCAAAATAGCTTTGGCCACAAAAATAATTAATTCTTGAACAGTATTCAAATCGTAACTACCATCTTCATAACCTTTGGTCGGTACAATTTGCTGGGCCCAACTAATTGTTGGCGTCATTGTCGCTACTACAGTCAAAGCAAGAGTAGTAATTTTTTTTATTTTCATATTAATTGGCTGGTTTTAAGGTTTGCTGTAATTTACTAGCCGCTAAATTGGCTTGAGCTTCCAGTTGCTCTGGACTATCTAAAACACCATCAACTAAATTAGCAATAATCTTATTGGCATTAACTGAATCATAACCTCGATACCAGCTTTTAGCTGTTAAAAGCTGACTAGCAAAAATATCTAAATATTCTTCTGACAGTTGTTTTTCAATTAAGCTTCGCAGGGCGGTTGGTTTCTTGGTTTTATTTAAATAAGTTGTTACATTTTCAGCCTTAGTAATAAATTGGACAAAATCCCAAGCCTCATTGACATGCTGGCTTTTCTTGGAAACAGTCTCCACCCAATAATTGGCAATATTAATCGGCTGGCTGGTGCTAGCAATTTGGGGCAACTTGCTAATACCAATATTTAAATCTCTCAGATATTCGTCAGCATTATCACCAGAAAAACCAGAACGCCGAGCAGCTACAATTAACGGAATATGATAACTATAACCAAACATCACTGCCGCCTGTCCACGAACAAACAAATCAAAAGAATTGCCCAAACTCTTATCCCAGCAATAAACTTCTTTATTAACATTAGCAAAATCACTATAAAAACGAATAGCTTCAACCCCGGGATAATAACGACTACCCTGTCCTGATTCTAAATTAAAAACCACTCGACCATTCTCAACAACTGGAGCTTTACTTTGCAGCATTAAGGCCGCCAAAATATCTTGAGATCGCTCGACATTACTGCCACCACCCAAAGCTGCCCCCGCCTGAACAATATTTCCCTGAGTATCACGCTTAGTTAATCTCTTGACTATATCTTGAAAATTACGATCCCAATAGGCCGGTGGAGTTACAATACCTTCAGCATTAAAAAGATCTTTATGATAAAACATGGCTAGAGTATCAACTGACAAAGGCAGACCCATAATTTTATTGTCTACCAATACATCATCAGAAACAACATCAACAAAATTAGAACGCAAATCTTTAATACTCAGACTTCGGCTCTTTTTTAATTCATAAACAATTTCTTTTTTAATACTACCCTTTTGTACTGGATAAACCATAGAAATAACGTCTGGAAGTGGGGCAATTTTATTTTGATAGTTTAAAATCTGGCCATTTTCAATAGAAAAAATATCTGGACCACGATCTTCAGCTAAAGCATTAATGATTTCTTTTTCATACTCATCATAACGCAATTTACGATAATTAATCGTCACATTAGGATGAAGAGCTGTATATTTATCAATTAATTCTTGAAAATCATCTGGCTCATCCCAAGCTCGCCAGTAATTAAGCGTCACTGGTTTCATGGCTTGTTTGACTTCGGTTGATTGAACTTTACAACCAAAGCCGCTCGTCATTAGACCAACTGCCATTAAGGATAAAGCACTAATTTTTTTCCACATAATTTAATAATTAGAAAAACGATATTGCAAACTTTCTGTTAGATGTATTTTAGCAATTGTTGGCTCATCCGCCAAATCGGCAATGGTTCGAGCCAGACGCAATAATCGATAATAGCCCCGTGCTGAAAGGTTTAATTTATCAATCGCTTGTCTTAACACCATTTGACCAGCCTGCTCAATTTGGCAAAATTCTTTAATCGCAGCAACTGTTAATTCTCCGTTAGTAATAAATTTAGTATTTTTAAATCTTTCTAGCTGCTTTTTTCTAGCTTGAATAACCAGTTGGCGCAAATCACTAGAGCTTTCACTTTTAATTTGACCAGTTAAATCTTCAACAGGAACTCGCGGCACTGTTAACTGTAAATCTAACCGATCAAGTAGCGGCCCTGACAAACGTCGACGATAATTAGCCATCTGTTTCTGGCTACACTGGCAAGCTTGTCGATCATCACCATAAAAACCGCACGGACAAGGATTCATTGCTGCTAAAAGTAAGCATTTAGCTGGAAAAATTAATTGGCCAGAAATTCGATTAATCGTCACGACACCATTTTCTAACGGTTGGCGCAATCCCTCTAAGACTGGCCGTGAAAATTCTGGTAATTCATCCAGAAACAAAACGCCTCGATGAGCCAAAGAAATCTCGCCTGGCCGCGGCCAAACACCACCACCAATTACTGCTGCCGCTGAAGCGCTATGATGTGGTTGACGGAAAGGCCGTTGACGCGGCAAACCAACAGCAGCTCTAAATTGACCGATAACGCTATAAATATTGGCAACTTCCAAAGCTTCACTTTCAGTTAAATCAGGCATGATACCCGGTAAAGACTGAGCTAATAAAGTTTTGCCAGAACCAGGCGGACCAATCATTAATAAATTGTGATGACCCGCTGCAGCAATCATTAAAGCTCGCTTAGCTAAAATTTGCCCTTGAATCTGGTTAAAATCAAAGCTCTCAAACTGAACCTCGCTAGTAACTTTTGCCTGATTAACAACTAATGGCGGTAATTTTTTTCTCAATTGTTCTACAATTTGCTGCAAAGACTGAGCAGGCCAAATCTCAATACCTTTAATCAAGCTAGCTTCAGCCGCATTACTAAGCGGGACAATAATCGCCCTGAGGCCAGCTTCACGAGCTCGCTGAACTGCTGGCAAGATACCATTAACTCCCCGCAAATGGCCATCGAGCGATAATTCACCTAAACAAAGAACATCCTTTAAGCAATCGACAGGTAACTGTCGATTGGCTAGCAAAATGCTTAAAGCAATCGGCAAATCATAGTTTGGACCTTGCTTGCGCAAATCAGCTGGCGCCAAATTGATAGTAATCCTTAATTTTGGCAACTCTAAATCAGAATTGCGAAAAGCACTGCGAATTCTTTCTCTGGCTTCAAAAATTGAAGCATCTGGCAAACCCACGATAATAAAAGTACCAATCTCACCACTGCCGATATCAGCTTCAGCTTCAACTAGTTCAGCTTGAAGACCAATTAATCCGGCGGAAATCACCTTGGCCGACATAAAAAGAACAGGCGAACAGATGGTGACAAAACCACCATCAACCCCTCCTGATGTTAAAAATTAATACTTTAATTATAGCTCAAAATAAAAAAATCAGCCAATCTGACTGATTTTTTTATTCTCAATTAATCTTAAACTTAATTACAGCTACCCGCAGCACTGCCATTGTTTTGTGAAGCAAAACCAGCTGCCGGGCTAGTACTGGAAAGTTCAGCTGAACATTCTGCCGGAGCATTATTAAAAGCTGAACAGATTGACTTTAACAAACTAGCACTGTCTCGATCAGAACTAATTTCCTGACCATTAACCACCAAGAAAGGTGATCCTTGAACGCCATATTTTTCATTTTCAGCCTTATCAACATTGAATGGTGGAAATTGGCCACCCCAAGCTTCTTTATTATTATAAGCTTCGGTAATTTTATGTTGTTTATCGGTTTGGCTAACACAAGTCTTTAAAGCATTTTCGTCAATACCAGCTTCTTTATAACAAGCGGCAGCTTGGCCATCTTTGATAAAACAATTCAAATATTTAGTCAACTTATCTGACTGTTCTTTTTGAATACAGTATTGGGTTAAATTTTCATCAATTTCTGGTTTTTCATGCATAGCATAATCACAGAAGCGTAATTTAAAATCAATCTTACCAGCTAATTTTTCCACAACTGGCAAAATTCCACGCTCCATCTGCAAACCATAAGGACAATAGCTCATAACAAATAATTCAACCACTGGCTTATCGCTCTTTTTGCTAACAGTGGCAGTTTCGCCACCAGCGGCCTGATTAGTCTCACCACCAATTTGTTTATTGATTTCATCAATATCCATGGCTTGAGGGAAAAACAGCTTACCATCACGGCTCAAATAAGAATCAATCGGTTCACCACTGCCAACATCAATTTTCATCTTATAAAAACCATTGACTTCTTCGATTTCTTTGACTGCAGCCTTAGTGTCTGGTCGCATCAAAGCAGCATTAATAAATTTTTCAGCATGTTCTTTAGCCTGCTCTGGCTTTAGATTTTTAGGCTTGCTGGAACAACCAGTCAACATAATGACGGCCGCCAAGCTCAATAGCAAGAATTTCTTCATAAATTATAAATTAAATAAATGATATTATAACCAAGTAACACCAACCACTTTGTCACCATCTTCCTTGAAACGCATCAAACGAACACCCTGAGTATCACGACCAGATTCATTGACTGAATTAAATGGCAAACGGATAACCTGACCAGAAGATGACATAATAATCAAATCCTTATCAGCCATAGTCTGTTTATTAACCAAGAAAGCGTTAACTAATTCACCAGTCTTGTCAGTAATCTTAGCTGTCTTAATACCAGAGCCGCCACGATTTTGGATCTTGTAATGCGATAAATCAGTCCGTTTACCATAACCTTCAGCCATAACCGATAATACTTGATAGTCTTTTAATTTTTCACCATCGGTTTTAATTATACCCATACCAATCAGGCTATCCTTAGACTTTAAACGCATACCAATAACACCACTAGCACCACGACCCATATCGCGAACATCATCTTCATGGAAACGAATAGCTTGGCCATGAGCTGTAATTAATTGGATCTGGTCATTACCAGTCGTTGGCTTAACCCAAATCAATTGATCATTTTCCTTCAGCTTGATAGCAATCAAACCACTACGACGAACATTGGAAAAAGCATTGATACTAACCTTTTTTACCAAGCCGCGACGAGTAGCAAAGAATAAATATTCCTTATTAGCCATCTTGTCTAAAGGCAAGATAGCCGTGATCTGTTCACCACTAGCTAATTGTAAAAAATTAACAATCGACTGTCCCTTGGAGGTTCGAGAAGCTGCTGGCAATTCATAAGCTTTGAGTTCAAAAACTCGACCCTGGCTAGTAAAGAATAATAAATCGCCATGAGTCATGGTAGCAAATAAGAATTGGACCGAATCCTCTTCTTTGGTAGTCAAACCAATTACCCCTTTACCACCACGACCCTGAACTTTGAAAGTATCGCTAGGTAAACGCTTGATATAGCCATCACGAGTCATTACTACTACCGCTTCTTCATTAGGAATAAGGTCTTCAACTTTAAAATTCTTAATACTCTGATCAACTACAGTAGTTCGACGGTCATCGCCAAACTTATCAGAAATATCCTGGCATTCTTGTTTGATAATACCTAAAATTAAAGCGCTAGAAGCTAAAATCTTTTCCAATTCTTCAATAATTCTGCGCTTGTCATTAAGTTCGGTTTCAATCTTTAAGGTTTCAAGATTAGCCAAAGTTTGCAAACGCATTTCCAAAATAGCCACTGCTTGCCGTTCGGTCAACTTGAATTTTTTAATCAAATTAAGCCGAGCCTGCTCTTTATCTTTAGAAGCCTTAATAGTGGCAATAACTTCATCAATATGAGCTAAGGCAATCATCAAGCCTTCCAAAATGTGAGCTCTTTCCTTATTTTTAGCTAGATCATAAGCAGTACGACGACGAACAACTTCTTGGCGGTGCTTGATAAATTCTTCCAAGATTGTTTTCAAATTCAAAACTCTTGGCTGAATACCATCAATCAAAGCCAGCATATTAACGTGAAAAGTTTCCTGCAGCTGAGTTTTCTTATATAAGACATTCAAAATCTTTTTGGGATAGCTATCTTTTTTCAAATCCAAGACAACACGGATACCATCCTTATCTGATTCATCGCGCAAATCACGAATGCCTTCAATTTTTTTATCTTTAACTAAATCAGCAATCTTTTCTACCAAAGTAGCTTTATTGACTTGATAAGGGATTTCACTGATTACAATCTGGAAAGTATCCCGTTCGCTCTCAACGATTTCAGCTCGACCGCGCATCACGATACCGCCTTTGCCGGTTGTATAAGCTCGTAAAATATCTTCATGATTATAGATCAAGCCACCAGTTGGAAAATCAGGTCCTTTAATATGTTGCATCAAATCTTCAATTGTCGCTTCTGGATTATCAATTAAATGCAAAATAGCCCCATTAACTTCTCTTAAATTATGCGGCGGAATATTAGTGGCCATACCGACCGCAATACCCATACAGCCATTAAGTAATAGGTTGGGGATTTTAGCTGGCAAAACTTGCGGTTCATGTTGAGAACCGTCAAAGTTTGGCACCATATTGACCGTATCTTTTTCCAAATCAAACAACATTTCCTCAGTAATTGAGGCCAGCTTAGCTTCGGTATAACGCATAGCTGCCGGACGATCACCATCAATTGAACCGAAGTTACCTTGACCACGAACCAGCATATAGCGCATGGCAAAATCTTGAGCCATACGAGCCATAGAATCATAAACAGCCGTATCACCGTGTGGATGATATTTACCTAAAACTTCACCAACCACTGTTGCTGATTTACGAAATTTACCGCTCGGTCTCAAACCAATACTCCACATTGCATAAAGAATACGACGATGAACCGGCTTCATACCATCGCGAACATCAGGCAAAGCACGAGAAACGATAACACTCATCGCATAATCAAGATAGGCCTGGCGCATCTCTTCCACAATCGGCTGATTAAGGATTAGGCCATGGGCTGTCATTTCTGAAGCTTGGCCATTAGTCAAGCGCTCATCTTGTTCCGACTGCTCTGGCTGATCGATTTGATCGGCTTGTTCACCAGACTCTTCGCTGATGACTTCTTGTTCTTTTTTATCTTCCATAAGCTTTATTTATCAGATGACTGATTAGATATTTCTTCTAATTGTTGTCGTAATTGATCTAATTTTAAACGATTTTCTTGTTTTAATTGTTCCATTTCCGGACTAGTCGTTGCTTCAACAGTGGTAGTGTTAATCTTTTTTAACAGCTTACTACCTTTTTCTAAATCTTTTAAACTCTCACTAACATCTTGCTTAATTTTCTGGATATCTAACAACGGCTGTTCATTATTCTTTTTTTCCATGGTCATTGAACTTTTTAAACTATACAACCAAAAGATCAAAAGCAGCAGCATAATGCTGCCAATGCCGATGCGAGCCACTAGGAGACGCTTTTTTAGCGGCCATCTTTTCATAATTAACTGATTGACAAAATAGTTAGCTGAGTATTTTCACTATCCAAGTCGCGGCGAGTAATCTTTAAGCGACTATCTTCAACCGGCGGTAAACCAATAGCTTTAACAAAATCAGCAACCGGATTAAGCTCAAAATTGAGGCCTGGTAAACTATAATGCATTGGGATAACCATCTTGGGATCAATTTGATTAATAACTTCTACGGCTTTTTTAGCATCTAAAGTAAAGTGTCCGCCAACTGGCACGAGTAAAATATCAGTACCTGCTAAACGTTCTAATTGTTTTTCTTCCAATAAAGCGCCCAAATCTCCCAAATGAGTAACCACTAAGCCACCCATTTCAATCCGATAAGCAATATTCCCACCTTTTTCATTGCCGTGCTTGTCATCATGATAGCTATCGACACCATCAATAGCAACACCATTGATTTCATATTCACCAGCCATATCGATTAAAAAAGGCTTCCCTTCAATGGCTTGAGAAAAATTATGATCTTCGTGCTGATGAGTGATGGCCACGATATCAGCTGTTAGATTGCTTGGCAATTTTAAGCCGGTATACTCAGGTTTAAATGGATCAATAATTACAGTAACGTCTTTGCCGTCAATTTTTTCTTGCAACCGAAAACATGAATGACCTAACCAACTGATAATCATAAAATTTTACTAAATACATAACTAAACCCGTGTTACGGGCTAGCTTAAATGTAGCAAAAAATAGCTGGTCTGTCAAAGCAAAAAACCGATTTTTACAAAATAAAATCAACTAGTTTTGTCGAAATTGACAAATATTGCGAAAGTCGCAATAAGCACACAATTGGTTTGGCTGAGCCGGAAACAAGCCCTGCCTAATAGCCGCAACCTCATTAGCTACTTCTTGTTTGATTTTTTCTAGTTCAGCTGGTTTGGCTGTAAAACTAAGCACTGAACCATTATTCAAATAATAAAAAGATAACTTACCAACTTTCCAACCAAAAACATCTTCCACGGCTAACTGATAAAGCATCAGCTGGCGTTTAGTTTGATAATCTAATTTCTCTTTAGGGTTACCAGTCTTGTAATCAACTATCTCAACTGTTCCATCAGCCAACTGATCAATGCGCTCAATTGTTCCACCTAAAGAAAACAAACTATTTTTCCAAACGAATTTCTTTTCTAAGGCCATAATTTTAGGCCAGCCTTCGGTTTCTATCCTGTGCCAAGCTAATTTCAGGCTTTGCAAGCCTTGCAAGCGATATTTTTCCCTTTCTTCAGCTGAAGCATAACCATCATCACTCCAATTCTTTTTATAAACCTTTAATAATTCCTCCCAAGTTAATTTTTTAGCCATTGTGTCCTGACCAAAAAGATCAGTTGGCTGCTCGGTAATCAAGCAGGGTAACAATAATTCATACAGACAGCGATGCATTAGCCGGCCATAACTCATGCTAGCTTTTTCTGGAACTGGTACATGTAAAATAAAAGAAAACTTATACTGCAAAGGACAGTGACCATAAGCTTCAAATTGGCTAAAAGAAAATTTATCAACCGCCAAATTAGGAGCTGGAATCAACTCCTCAGCACTAACCGGAGCAGCCAAAGCCTCCACCTCGCGAACCAACTCAAAAACCCTAGCTGAATCAAGACGATATTCAGTTGATTCATCAATCAAGCCAAGCTCACTTAAAAAGACTGACGGTTTTTTAGCTGTTGCTCCGCCATAATCTTTAGCATAAGTTAAAATCAATTTTTCTTTAGCGCGAGTAACTGCTACATAAAACAGACGGCGCTCTTCCGCTAAATGAACATCTCCCGACCCGGCCGTTTCAGCTATCAGCCCTTCCGGAATTGGCAAGCTATCGCCGCGCCTGATAGTTGGAAATCTTTGGCTAACTAAATCAGGCAAGATGACTTGCTTGAATTCCAAACCTTTAGCTGAATGAACAGTCATAATCTTGACCACATCATCATCTTCCATTGGTAAACTAAGGCTGCCAGTTTCACCAGCTTCCATTTCCAGATCAAGTAATTCAACAAAATCTTTTAGCCGCAAATCCGTGCCACTATTTTCAAAGTCCTTAATCTTTTTATAAAGCTGGTTCAAATAATGAAAAATCACCCAATCTTTATCTTGATCAAGACCAGCCAAAAGCCCCGAGCGATAAACAAAATCAACAAACAATCGGCTCGCCTTCTGTGTCGTAGCAGCTTTTGATTGCTCACCAATCAACTTAAGCAGTCTCATAATCGCTTCTCGTCCCTCCGTGCTCAGCTTAGTTACTGCTAAATGATTTTCTAAAGTTTCAAAAAGTGACCAAGCTTTGCGGCGAGCTAGCGCATTAAGCTCGATCAAATCAGCCGCTGAGACAGCAAAAGCTCGTGAACTTAAAACTCGATAAAGAGCGGCTGATTCATGATAATTATCTAAAAGCTTAAAATAAGCTAAACAGTCCAAAATAATCGGCTTGTAATAAAGGCCGCGCATTGACATAAACTGGCAAGGAATATTTTGCCGACCCAGTTCATTGATAAATTTATCAGCTTCTCGATTGGAACGGATTAAAATAGCAAAATCAGACCACCGGCTTTCAGGATTATTTTCCTTAGCTTGTTTAATATAATCAACAATCGCCACAATCTCTTCCGACTCTCTAGCAAAAGGCCAAACATCAACTTGACTAATCTGGCCATTCATCGCTGCTAACTGCTTATTTAATTGAAGCTTAGCTTCCAATCGATCCGGATTATTATTTTGAATCGATTTATAAGCACAATCCAAAATTGCTTGGCCTGAACGATAGTTTTCAGTTAAAACAACCTCTCGAGCATCAGGATAATCATCTTTAAATTGCAAAATATTGGCTAGTGAAGCACCGCGAAACTTATAGATAC
>Ga0116182_1006092_pt1 | contig 10180 bp, 5 predicted proteins | sample AD_UKC077_MetaG_FD_89805 | JGI IMG/M metagenome (GOLD analysis project Ga0116182, IMG submission 89805) | Active sludge microbial communities of municipal wastewater-treating anaerobic digesters from USA - AD_UKC077_MetaG | ecosystem: Engineered > Bioreactor > Anaerobic > Digestate | place: USA...
CTCTTTGATATTCATCGGTTTCTTTTACAATTTGGGCATCTGGGCGGATAAGTTCGTCTTCTGGTTTCATCCTTACACCGGTTCCAGGGTGATCGGGCCGCTGCATGCCTCAGAGATATATGATCTTCCCATTTTCTTTGCCTATCTGGCTATTCTGCCGGGCATGGCTGTGTTTCTGGTCAGGATGGAAACGGATTTTGTAGAATATTATGACCGTTACTATGACGCAGTGCGTGAAGGTGGCTCACTGTCATATATCCGCGAGATGAAAGACGAAATGGTGCGCATGGCGCGCGAGGGGATCTATGACATCATCAAGGTGCAGGCTATCGCCACCATTGCCGTATTCATCCTAGGGCGTTCGTTGCTGGAGATGCTCAACATACCGACAGTTTTTCTGCCGCTTTTGTACATAGATGTGGCCGGCACCGGTTTTCAGGTGGTCCTGCTGGGCATCCTCAACATCTATTTCTACCTGGACCGCCGCCGCCGGGCATTGTCGCTGACCATGCTGTTTGCCGTGCTGAACATCCTGCTGAGTATCATATCCATCAATATGGGGCCGTTCTATTACGGCTATGGTTTTGCCGTGTCGCTTTGTATTGTCATCTTGTGCGGCCTGTTCTTTTTGGACAGGGATTTCTCAAAGCTGGAGTATGAGACCTTTATGCTGCAGTGAAGTGGTTGCCTCAGTCATTTATCTATGATTGCATTGTAGTAATACTACGGGGAGAGTCAAATTTTAATGCCGGTTGATTAGAATCATTTCTGCTTCATGTATGCCTTGTAGCTCTCAAATAAAGGCCTGCGCTTGTTACCATCAACCTGGAGCATATAATCCGGTATGCTGAAGGAAAAGACACCCGCATCCGCATAAGGCGCCGCTGCTTTAAGCTGTTGTTCCACCCTGGTCATATTGGCCGGGACCGCCTTGAAAGGAGCCTCTGTGAGTTGCTGGAACAGTTCAATAATCACCATAAAACTTCGGTTGTGCATGACAGCGGCGTTTTGGAGCGCTTGCATATACAGCCCCGCTTCTGCTGCCGAAAGTTTGCCGGTGCCGGCTCCATCCTGAAAAAGTACCGTAGTGACGGATGTCTCTTTTAACAGATCGCCCCAGAACTGCTCATATGTGCCCGGCGACATTCGGGCGTTTGAAAAACCGGAAATCATTACACTCTTGCCAGGGTTCTGTTGTTTCAGGAAACCGGATAGCAGCCCGAGATGCTGAAACAGCAGTTTTCTCCTGGCTTGCGGCTGCCAGCTCAGATCGTCGATCTCTTCAGCGATGTACCAACCTTTAAATGCCTTGCAACGGCCGGTAACAGCGGCCAGTTCACGGGCTGCCAGTTCTGATTTCAGCCTTAAGCGTTTCAGGTATTCCTCTATGTTGTAATCATATTTGATGTTTTCCCAGAACAGCGGATCCGCCGCCAGCCCGACATAAACATCCATGCCCCGTTGTGATGCCGTTGCAAGAATATGTTCAACGGGCGGTGAGACAGCACTTTTAAAAACTTTAGAGCGGTAAAAGGCCATGTTGTCATTAACCGACCACTGAACGATGATCTGTCTGATCCCGAGCGACTGGAGCTGATCAAACAGGATATCCCACTGTTTGTTGTCCCAGCGGTTATGTTGTTCCTGTAACTGGATAAAAGTACCGCTGATTTGCGGCAAGGCGCTGGCCTGTTCTGGCAGGGCCAAAAGAATTGAAAGATGGAATATCAGCAGAAAAAGATAGCGAGTTGGCAACGCTGTTAACCTCAATTCAGAAAAATAGTGCAGCGCCCAGTATCAGGGTGTCATATTCACCTGTGTTATGCCGCACACCACTGTCCATAAACATACCGTGCTTGTAATGCATTGATATATCGAAAATATTACGGTATTCGATATAGCGGGTGCCGTTAAAGAAAAATTTCACCGAGACACCGGCGCCGCCTTCAATAAAGTTCCCGCCAACAGCGAAAGGCGTTTTCCATTGGCCGTCGAATATCAGGTGCGGGATCAGCATATATGCGGAACCCAGCCGGTATGACACCCCTTTGCGTGCTTCAAGGTATGCCGCTGTAGTCGCGCTGCGGACATAATAATCCACATCACCGTACAGCAGCGTGTAGTTCTGCCTGTTTATGCCATAAACAGGTGCAGCGCCGCTGCCGCGTGAGTACAAAAGCCGGAACAGCCATTCATCCAGCGCGGCGTCGCCGATTTTTACCAGCCTTTCGCCGCTGAGCCAGAGGTTTTCGGTGCGAAACGGCTTGTAACGCACTCCAAACCCGGCCTGGCTTGAATGCTGGTTGTAGTTCAGGCTGCCCGTGCCGGAATTGCCGTATATCCGGCTGAAAAACTCAAGCTGACGGTCATCAACAAACCCTGTTAAAGGCGGTCGGACAGATAACTCGATCCCGGTCTGGCCGGTCAGGCCGCCGCTGATCTGGCCGCCCGGCATGTTGATGCTGTTCTGAGCCTTGCCGGTTCTGTAATAATAATATGCAATCCCTTTTACGTTGCTGTCCAGCTTGGCTATCTCGCCTTTTATCCGCTGTGCGTCCCTTTGCAAAGCGTCATTTTCAGCGGATCCGTCAAGAGGCAGCACCGGGAACCGGTCAATAATCGTTTTGAACCACTGTTCCGCCTTGTCGTTATCGCCTGTCTTCATGTGCAGATACGCAATATCGTTATAGACCCTGGCGACATCCGGGTTCTTTGACACGGCCCATTCCAGCTTTTTTATTGCCTGATGATACTGGCGGTTATCCTTGTAAGCGTATCCCAGAGACAACGCATAACTGCTGTTTGTCGGCTCTTTTGCCTGCGCGGCGGACAGATATTCCACAGCCTTGCCCGTCTGGCCAAGTTTCAGGCAGAGCAGGCCCATGGAATAGCTTCTTGATGAGGCTGGCGCAATCTTCTGAACGCCTTCCAGCACCGCCAGGGCCTCTTCATTTTTTCCGGATTGTTGCAGCAGGCCCGCCTTGATATCGGCAAACTCTATCTGCTGTTCAGCCGTCAGTTTTCCGCTGTCAATAGTCGCAAGGCTTTTCCAGCCTTCACCGGTTTTACCTGCCAGCATCAGCGCCTTGGCCAGCTTTACTGAGATAGTTATATCCTTTTTGAGTTCTAGAGACTTTCTGAATGCGTCGGCGGCCTTTTCAAAGGCGAATTCGTCCGTATACAGATATCCCAGTGTGGCCAGAATCTGGCTGCCAAGTTCCTTTTGGGAACCAGACGCTTCATGAGCTGCCAGAAGATAATAAATCGCGATCCCGGGCTTATGCAGCTCCTTGTGGCATAACGCAATATACATCAGCACCGCCGGTTCCTGGTGCATCTCGGCAGCCAGAGTCAGATATGACAATGCCCGTAGCCACTGTTTTGAATTGTAATTGGCCAGGCCGAGGTAATAATAGCGCTGCCAACTGCGGCCACAGGATTTGACCGCGTCGCTGAATTGCGCCAGGGCGTTGGGGTAGTCTGCCTGCTTCAAATACAAAAGCCCCATTCCTTCTCTGGCGGCGCAGGCAACCGGCTGTGGCAGTCCTTTCTGACGCAGTAGCAGGTTGTAGTAATGCGAGGCCTTGTCTGTTTTTGACGCAGACCGGTACAAATTGGCCAAACGTAGAAAATTTTCTGGTGCGCTGTCACCCAGCCTGACTGCACTTTCATACGCCTGTGCTGCCTTTGCCACTTGGCCGGTCTGCTCGAAAATCGCGGCCTGCTCACGGTGAGCCCGGCGTTTTGCCGGTATTGAGGCGCTGCTTGACCCTAATACGCGCTCAAGATGCATCAACGCCTCTGAAGGCCTGCCTGCTGCCTGCAGTAGGGCAGCAAGCCTGATAAGGCTGTCATCAGCTAACGGGTTGCCGGAGTTGACAGCGTGCTCCATCTCGGTTGCTGCTGCGGCATACTGCCCCTTGTTTTCAAAAATCAGACTTTTTTCAAAATATGCCCTGTGTCTAAGGCGGTCCGGCAGTTTTGCATCGTTAAGCACACGGTTCAGCAATGTCAGTGATTTTTCCGGCTGGTTTGCCTTGCCGAGCAGGGCGGCATACCTGATTAGAGCTTCCGGCTGTGGAGGCTGCTGTATCCCGATCTCAAACTCCCTGGCCGCTTTCTCGTACAGTCCGCGTTTCTCGTAAACCAGGGCAAGGCTGCTGTGGGCAGCCGCTTTATCCTGGGCAGTCAATCCTCTCTGCAGGGCCCTGTTCAACTCGGTCTCAGCTAATTTGTATTGGCCGCTTTTTGTCAACAGCGATGCGTATCTTAGACGGATCCTCCCGTTTTTGGGGTGTCTGCCGGAGAGCGTCTGGAAAAGGCTGATACTTTCAGACAAACGGCCGGTCTCCTCGTACAAGTTAGCCAGTTGTTCCAGCATTTCCGTACCGGCGCTGCCTCCACGCATTTTTATCAGTGACTCCAGCTCTTTGATAGCCGCCGACTGATTTTGCCTGTGGATATGGATGTTAACCAGCAGCAGCCGGTCTTCCTCGGCCAATGCCGCCCGCTCCAGTCTTTTCAGCCAGCCTTCAGCACGCTCATACTCCCCGTCCTGGTACGCCAGCTGGGCCAGCCCTCTGATTGCCGCGACATTGCCGGGATCATGTATCTGTGCCTGTTGGAAACAGCGGTAGGCAGTTTTTCTGTTGTTCAGTTTCAAGGCCATATTGCCGGCGGCCAGCAAAGCCGCTGACTTTCCGGCTGCGGATGTTGCCATTTTGCCTGCTTCAAGATAGGCTTGCATCGCATTGTTGAAGTGATGTGATTTTTCCAGCGCCAGGCCGGTCTGCATGGTCCATTTGTACCTGCCGTCAATTCGGCTCAGCCGTTGCAACTGTTTAACAGCATCGTCATAGCTGCGAATGGCCATGGCCGTTTCTGCCGCCATTGACAGGGCAAAAACCAGGTCGTTTTTGAGGACATCTTGTTCCCCAACTGCTTTTATAAAGGCGGCATAGGCCTGTTTCTGCTGATTCAGTTGACGATGGGCCAGCCCTTTATGGAGCCAGGCCGGAACAAAGCGTGGCCATCTGGCGGCAATCTGTTCGGCCTCGGCAGCAGCCTCGTTATAAAGCGACATACTTTCCAGCAGTGCCAGATATGATACCCGTGCGCGGACATCATCAGGGGCCCGCTGGAAATATTTTTCAAATTCTGCCTTGGCCTCCGGCAGACGTCCGGCCTGCCGCATCCTGTAGGCAAGATCCAGATAAGGGTAGGAGCGGAACCTCAGTATCTCCGCCGCAATCACACCCTTCTTCGGCGCCTTGGTCTTGGAGAAATAATATTCATAATCGGTCTTGAAGGCAGCAGCTGTTTCTGCCTTGGCGTAAACAGGGCAGAGCAATAGCATCAGGCCGGTTAATACTGCGGCCGCAAGGCATCGGCGCATTAGCCGCGCCTGGCCGGTTTTCGCCCATGCAGCTTGCATCAGAGATCCCCCCGGGCATCTTGAAAAGCGCCGTCGCGGCAGATCTTGAGGGCCTTATCCAGGATTTGTTTAGTAACCATCTGTTTATCAAGCAGAATCTGTCCCAGACTCTTGTATTTCTTCTTTTGCATGGCGGTTGCGTGTTCCAGCTGGGTGGTCGTGATATAACCATGTCGTACCAGATACTCACCGAACAGCTCTCCCGATGCCGGAGAATATTCATGGGCGGCCTTATCAAGCTGATCAGGCGTAAGGTATTCCTCTTCCAGAAGGATATCCCCGAGCCGGGCATATGTCCGGCGTTGAGCCCTGAGCGTATCTTCAAGCTGCTCCTTTGACAGAATCTTTTCTTCCAGCAGCACGTCACCCAACCTGGGCCGGTCGTCCGGCACATCCTGCTCCAGACGGTCGTATCCTCTGCGGATAGCGAAGGACAGTGTACTCTTTGTTGTCAGACACAACTCGACCGGATAGCCGGTAACGGTTTCCACCTGGCCCAATATCTCCTTGGCTACCATATGGGAAGCAGCGACAATCAGCTTGTTGTTCCTGATTTCTGCAGGGTAGATGGAATGCTTAACCGCCAGTTCCCTTGGGAACAGCTTCAGGAGTTCCAGAGATGTCTCGTAGGGGTCAATCTCCCGGGTACTGACCCTTAGTTGAACACCCAGGGTCTGCAGCAACTCATCCTCTGAAACCATGCCTTTGCCGATTAATATATCACCCAGCATTTTACCGGACTGTTTCTGCTCTTCCAGTACCCCTTCCAGTTCTTTGATGGTAATAATCCGTTTTTCAACCAGCATATCGCCAATCCGCCGCCGGAACGACTGCAGCTCTTCTTCTGTAGGCGGGACATGGGCTGTATGGTCCCATTTAATCCACTGCCCTGTAACCAGGTAGTTGTAAAAGAGATGAAGCGCCCGGTTGGTCGCAAAAAAATTGATAAAGCTGGACCAAACCAGATTGGGTATAGCTGTCAGAGATTGCTTGATGCCGTAAAATTTGTATACGCAGAACATCCTGAGGATGATCCGGTGGATCAGGAAGACCGTTGTTATAATGATAAGATACCAAAGTAGGGTCCCCTCCTCGACCAGGGGGGGGAAGCGGTATGCATCCGGTGCCAGCCAGATCACTGCATAGTAAAACATGACGCTGAGAAAAACCACGTAGCCCAGCACATTTATCTGGCAGGTAACCAGCGCTTTGCGATCCTTGAAAAGCACGTATTTGGTGAGCAGATCCCCTTCCCAGCCAAGGTTTTCCCATCCCTGCAGGGCGATGCCTGCTATCCAGCGGGCCTTCTGGCGTACTGCAGCCGTGAAATCCTTTGGAAAAACATTGCGGATGGAAATCAACTCGCGCACCGTAACCTTTTTGGTGCCGCGTCCAAACAGACGCTTTTGGGTAACAGTCCGGTAAATAGGCCACTTTACGAAAATGGCCTTTTTGATGCCGATGGCATTCAATCGCATGCCCATTTCATAATCTTCGGTCAATGAACCGAGCCTGAAAACAACATGCTGCGGATTTTCTCCGGCAAGTGTCTCCAGCGCTTTCCTGCTGAAACCTCCGCCCACACCCGCACATGGGATCCCTCGCCCCATAAACTCGCGGATCACCATATTCTTATGGTGGTTTTCCGCAAATTCATCCATGTAATGGTTACGTGTAAACTGATACCAGTGCTGCGCCTCAAACGGCACCACTGGCAACTGAACCATATCTTTCCTGGGAATCAGGTAATTGAACAATTTCAGGGCCAGCGGGTGGATAATGTCCTCTGCGTCTTCCATCACAAACACAGGAAACTCCATATTGTGTTGCCGTTCAAAATCCCGGATTGACCAGTAGATCCAGTTTAAGCAGTCCGCTTTGCTGGTCGGGCCGGGGTCGCGGCAGACCACCCGGTGGATATTGTCATGCTTTTCCCGCAGACGTTCCACCTCGTTCTGTGTCGCCAGATCGTTAGGATAGGTGCCCACAAAGATGTGGTAGTTGGAATAGGTCAGTGTGCTGGCCGTATTGTCAATCATCGGATAAATGATCGCGGACTCGTTCCATGCCGGGATCATTACGGCGATAGGCTGCTCGGGCACGCCGCATAATTGTTCTTCCGTAACCGGCTGACGAACCCTGCGTATAAACACCAGTCGGTAGAAGTAGCGCAGCGCATAAGCAATATCCACAACCAGATCGTCAATACCGCTGATCAGGAAAATCAAGGCGACAAAATACAGCAGGCACTTTATGCCCAGCATGATAAATGCAAATATGTCGACAAAAGATATATGCATGATCTTATATTCGCCCGAATAACCAGTTGTTATGCAAGCTAGTAACGGGTCTCTCGAAACTGCCCGAACTCACAGATTATTTCGACAATTCTTTTGGAGGCCAGTCCATCACCGTAAGGATTGTGAGCTCTACTCATGACATCGTAAGCTTCCTGGCTATCAAGTAAAAGCTGTACTTCTGCGCAAATCTTCTCGGTGTCAGTGCCGACAAGTTTGACAGTGCCTGACTCCATTGCCTCCGGACGTTCGGTGGTATTTCTCATCACAAGCACCGGTTTACCCAAAGAAGGCGCTTCCTCCTGAACTCCTCCGGAATCAGTAAGAATGAGGTGGGCCCTGTTCATTAGATAGACAAAAGGGAGATAATCCAAAGGATCAATCAGGTGGATATTTGTGTAAGGGTTTGTACCGAGAATGCGCTTTACCGGTTCCTGAACATTAGGGTTAAGGTGTACTGGGTAGAGTATTTCCAAGTCCTTGTTTTTCGATGCAATGGCAGCTAGGGCCATGCAAATATGTTCAAAACCTTCTCCAAAGTTTTCTCTTCTGTGCCCAGTAACCAACAACAATCTTTTCATTGGATCAAGAAAGTTGAACTGCTTGTCCAGTTTCTGTTTAAGCACCGTATCTTTGGCTACTTTTTCTGCCACATTAAGTAAAGCATCCACAACAGTATTGCCGGTAACATTGATTTGGGATGAAGCAATACCTTCACGCAGCAGGTTTTTGCGTGATGTTTCGGTAGGAGAAAAGTGCAAGTCTGACAGGGCACCGGTAATTACTCTATTGATTTCTTCCGGGAAGGGCGAATACTTATTGCATGTGCGCAGCCCGGCTTCAACATGGCCGACAGGAATATGGCAATAGTAGGCTGCCAGCGATGCTGCCATGGCAGTAGTTGTATCGCCATGCACAAGCACAATGTGCGGGCGCTCTGACTGAAGTACAGGTTTTAAGCCTTTTAAGACATTACAGGTTACATCAAAAAGGTCCTGTCCAGGTTTCATGATGTCCAGATCGTAATCGGGCTTTATCTCAAAAAGTTGAAGAACCTGATCCAGCATCTGCCGGTGTTGTGCCGTCACACAAACTTTGTTGTGAAATCTTGACGAATGTTTTTCAAGCTCCTTTATGACGGGAGCCATTTTAATTGCTTCAGGCCTAGTGCCGAAAATCGAAAGAACTTTTATCATAATCTATACTTTCTTAATGCACTGGCCTTGTCGGGTCAGAAGGGTAAAATCATCGGAACTGCAAATTTGGAGTCAGAATAAACATCCGAATTAACAAATAGTTGTTGCAATATATTTAAATTCTCCACGATTGACAGACTTCAAGTGGTTCAATTGCAATGTGAGTTCGCAATGTAACTGATTGAATATCTGAACCACAAAAGTACGGTTTGGTGAGATGTCCAACTCTTGGGCTGAGATGGAGGGCGTCAGGGGAGAGCACAGCAGTATCAATGTAATGATCTGAAAGTACCTCAATGATTCTGGAGTAAGACTCACAGGCATCTCCTTGCCGTGTTTGATTAAAAGGTTTAGGCATACTGCCCCAGACAGTTATTCGATTTCTCCGATCAGGTCGTAATCCGAAGAATCGGTGACCTTCAGGTTGACAATGTCGCCAACGTTGGCATTGCCGGCAGTGATATAAACCTGGCCGTCGATATCCGGCGCCTGGCGGGAAGAGCGCCCTTTCAGCAGCAGATCGGTTTCTTCGCTGTAACCCTCCACAATAACCTGCTCTGTTTTGCCGATCACCAGTCTGTTTCTGCGGAAGGAAACCCGTGCCTGGGCCTTCATTAGTTTGCGGTAGCGCTCACGCTTGATGCGTTCCGACACCTGATCCGGCATCTCTGCCGCAGGAGTCCCCTCTTCCCTGGAGTAGCAAAATACCCCCAGTCGGTCGAACTGGGCTTGCTCTACAAAATGCATCAAACTACTGAAATCCTCAACGGTTTCGCCCGGGAAGCCAACGATGACCGATGTGCGCAGGGCGATATCCGGCACCTCGCTGCGTAGTCTGCTGATCAGGTTACGGATCTGCTGCTCATTACTACGGCGCTTCATCCGTTTCAGCACCGGATCGCTAATATGCTGGATCGGTATGTCCAGATACTTGCAGATCTTGGGTTCGTCACGGATCAGTTCGATCAGGCCGTCGGTGATGCCATCCGGATAGGCGTACAGCAGGCGCACCCACTTAATGCCGTCAATGCGGACCAGCCGGCGCAGCAGAGTCTCCAGGTTGGTACCGTCGTGCATGTCGCTGCCGTAGCGGGTGATATCCTGGGAAATGACGTTCAGTTCCTTGACGCCGCGGGCGGCCAGCTCTTCGGCCTCTGCTACCAGGGCCTCCAGCGGGCGGGAACGGTAGGCGCCGCGCAGCTGCGGGATAATGCAGTAGGAACAGCAGTTGGAGCACCCCTCGCCGATCTTCA
>Ga0116182_1006095_pt1 | contig 10179 bp, 10 predicted proteins | sample AD_UKC077_MetaG_FD_89805 | JGI IMG/M metagenome (GOLD analysis project Ga0116182, IMG submission 89805) | Active sludge microbial communities of municipal wastewater-treating anaerobic digesters from USA - AD_UKC077_MetaG | ecosystem: Engineered > Bioreactor > Anaerobic > Digestate | place: USA...
AGCAATAATAATTGTCTTTAAGTTATATTTTTGTACTATCTCAATTGTTTTTGAAGAGATTTCTGTAAAAAATTCACGTTTATCTTTATCTCTTGAAGACGTTTCATGTTTGCCAGCAATGCTCTTGGAAATTGAAACTGGAAAATCAATTCCATATTGGGTAATAATTCCAAAATCTGCATCTCCATCTTCGATACATATAATCAGAACTTTTGGAGTCAAAGTGTCTTTTATTGCCCTATCTATTCTCTCTAATTGGTAATTTTTCCATTTTTTGATGATAGTAATCGTGGAGTCTTCATCTATATTGAAAGTGTGATAACTCCCTACTTCTTCTCCTTGTGTAATAACTCCTGTAGCTCTTAGTCTCATAACGTCTTTAGAAAATTCAAGTTTTTCCACTCTTATCTCTAATTTCACAGGAACTCTTTCAAGTTTTTCGCTCCTTATTTTATCGCATTTTTTAATTTCCTTTCGATATGTTTTTCCAAATAATAGATCTCCACTTTCAATTATATGGGATAAATGCCAGAGATCGTCTGCATTGTCTACCCTTAGCTTAATTATCCCTTTGTCAAGTTCTTTGTGTAATATTTTCATTTAATCTCGTTCTACAGTAATAGTTTCCCCGTCTTTTACAAGATTTAGATTATCTAAAGGACTAATAATTTTGCCAAAAATGTTAACTGCACTAGCAGGTCTAATTTCGTTTTCAAGAGATGCTGGAGTTTTCCCAAAAAATATACAAAAAGCATTACCTTGTGGCCAAAACGCCAAATCCCCCTTATTTGCTATTTCCTTTGGATTTTCATATTCTACATGAACTGAGGCTGAAAAATAAATTTCCCCACCCCATCTAAATCCTTTAGCTTTAATTGGGAGTGATTCATAAATAGCTTTTGCAGTTTCTGATTCATTTAACTCTGCTTTAAATTCAAAGTTATCTGTTTTAATTTTTATTTGCATAAAACATAATTAATGCAGAAAGATTTAAGATTTTCCTTTCTTAAATTTAGTTTTTTCGAATTTCTTTTTTCGTTTGTCTTCAAATTTTCTTGTTGACATTTTTTCTTTTTTGGGTGGTGCGTTAGGATATTTTTTTTCGATTTCAGCTATCCTTTTTAGTACATTATTTTTTAATATATCCCCTACGTATTCTCCACCTTCATTATCTACCCTTGCTGCAATTGCAATCTTTGCTGCCAAAGTTCTTGCAATTTTTCCCTTTTGCCACCAAGGGGCCTTACCTATTTCTGGATATTGGAGTATTATCCCATATTTAGGCGGATCAGCACCAGTTTTTATATGCCTATAGAGAGCTTTTTCAGCACCCATCAACTGAATAGTAGAAGAAGGCTTCATAGATAAGTTTTTGAGACCGCCTGCATGAGATATTAATTTTGCTGCGATAATTGGAGTAGCGACAATCGAGGTATTTGGTGCTACTTCGTTTACAATATCGGTAATGTATTTTTCTAAATCTTCCTTCTTTTTATAAAGCAAATCAATCAATAGTGCAAGTTCTTTAATTTGAAGTAAGTCTTCTTTTGATAATTCTGCACCTAGTGATCTATCGATTACCTCATTTGTTAAAGTTGATTCATAGGATAATAAATTCTTTTTTTCTTGATATTGGTTTTTATTACCTATTTTAATAATAAATTCGATGAAATTCTGATTATCCAGAATAGAATTGACTGATTCAGGAAAATGTATCGAATACCACTCTCTTAGCCTTTCAAGAAATAAATTAATTGTTTCGTCAAATTCATTTAATGAGTATACTGCATGGATTATGAGTTTATCTTTCTTTCCCAATAGATTACTAACTTTTAATCTGGCTAATTCTTGAAGAACTGATTTTTGTTTTTTTCGGTATTCTTCTTCATTTATCTGTGCAATCTTTAAACTTGCAAGATAATTTTCTCTAAACAATAGACTGCCCTCGTTCGGAAAAACAAACAGAAATTTATTTTTATCTTTTAATTCATATTCTGAAAATAAAGTCATCTCATGAGTTCTATTTATAATATTTCTTAATTCAAATGGGATTGTGCCGTTTTCAAGTTTTAGAATAGATTTAACTGAGGATTTTGTACTTTTTGAAAAGGCTTCGAAGTCATTAATTGTGCCCTTTTCATCAAGAAGATAAATACCATTTATATTAACACAAATAAACATATATTCACTATATTTAAAATATTGCTCTTTCTTAAATGTTTTTTGGGTGTGGTTTCAATCAAGAAATTTAAGATCAAAACTTAAGTAAAGTCAGTAAAAAAGAATTATTAAGAATCTATAAATTAGAGCAACTAAAAATTTTGAGGTTTATCCTGCCCCAGAGCAACTATCGTCACCGGAAGTATATTCCGCTTTTATACCGATTATAGAAGCTGTAGAGTATTTCCCACAACACTCTTCAATTAACTTTTCTTCTTTTAGTATATTACCACATGCTTTGACATCTTCAATTGTTATTTTTGTAATCTCTGATATTTTTTCGGGGGAGATCTCTCCTCTTTGATATATTATTGTGAGAATTTTTGATTTTTGTTCTGCATTACATCCCATATTTACACCCATAAAAAAAATAGAAAAATAATATATAAATCTATTCACCTATTGGAAGAACTTTTCTTTCGAATGTTTCATTAATAACTTCTGCTGCAGATAAGTACAATGCAGACAATGCTGTGAATATACCTTCATATCCTGCAATAATGTGTACAATGGGATTAAACTGTCCTATCGCTAAAAGGAAGAACAATATTGTCAAAGAAATGAACACTACTTGTAGAGCTTTAGGCTTCTTTAGAGTAGCAACAGTCATATAAGCTGTAAATAGCCCCCACGCACCTAAAAGAATTGCAAGCCCAGCTTTTGGCACAGGTGAAATTATCCCTACATATTGTAATAAAAACATAAGTGAAAGTCCAAGCCAAAATGCACCATATGATGTAAATGCTGTAGCGCCAAATGTATTGCCTTTATTCATTTCCCACATGCCGGCATATATCTGGCATGCACCCCCATAGAATAATCCCATAGGTAAAACCATTCCTATGCTTTCAGCAGGAATGATTTCCGCATTGACAAAGTTTAAAATGAGAGTGGTTAGACCAAACGCAGCAAGTCCTAAAGGACCCGGATTTGCAATTTTTCCTGACATAATAATCAATTTTAGAAAAATAGTATAATATAAAAAGATTACTGTTTTTTCTGAAGTACGCCTTCAATTACCTCATGAATTTGTTTAATTAAAAACGGTTTTTGTATAACAGTGGCTGCACCAGCATCGATTGCTTCTTTGAATCTTTCTCTATATGCAGAGACTCCAATTACAACGACATTAAGATTTTTTGCCTTTGCATATTTTGTAACTTCAATTCCAGATAAATCAGGGAGCCTTATATCGACTATTAATATTTCGGGATTTTCTCTATCAATTATGTTAATAGCTTCCCTACCACTATCCGTAGTAAAAACTTTATAGTTTTTACTAAGTATCAAATCATAAAGTTCAAGAAGTTCAACTTCATCTTCAACGACAAGTACTTTAAGCATTAAATATAGCTTGATTTGTTTACTTAAAACATTTACTAGTTTGTATTTTTTAGTATAAGTTAATTTTTTATACTTAATTAAAAAGATTTGTCTATGGAAAAAATAAAACTCGATTTTCACATTCATTCCCTTCATTCCCCAGACGGAAATATGAAACCTATGGAAATTCTAGAAAATGCAATTGCAAATAATCTAGATGTTATATCTGTCACCGATCATAACTCCACAAAAGGGGGAATTGAGACAAGAAATCTTGCTGAGAAAAAAGACATGCCTATAAAAGTAATAGTTGGCCAAGAAATAATAACTAATTCTGGGGAGATTATAGTATTAAATATGGAGGAGGAAATTCCTAAATATCTGACGCTAGAAGAAACTCTTTCTTACGGAAAAAAAGGATTCATAATTGCACCTCACCCTTTTGATAAATTTAGGAAAGGAATTGGACATGTGATGGATTCAATAAAAGATGAAATTGACGCTATTGAAGTGTTCAATAGCCGAACAATAATATCTAATCATAATAAATTAGCCAAAACATATGCAAAAACTAACAATATCCCGGGGATAGCTGGGTCTGATTCCCATTTCGCTGAAGAACTTGGATCTTCTTATTTTATTCTTGATTCAAAAAATTCAGTCAATTCTATTTTTAAAAACATCAAAGAAGGAAAAATATCCATTTATGGTAGACAAACGGGAATAAAACCTCATTTGAAGACAAGCATGATTCACTTTTTCAAATAGGCAAGTTTAAAGAATTCTTTTATCTGATTTGAATAATCAATTAATGTATCATTTGTAGCTGTAACTGTCGGAACGGAAAGCAAAAGAAATGATAAGAGGATTATTATAAGTCCTACATACATAAAAGCAAAGTTTACTTTTGTTCCAAGATACTCTTTAGATAAAATATAGAGTATAATGGTTGGTATGGACATTCCTATGATTAATAGAAATACTACTGGAAAAGCATACATAAAGAATGATGCTAACGTGAATAAAAACATAATTAAAGAGAGGGGATAAACTCTCAATTTATTATCTTTTATTATTTTTTTAGCATTTGTAGTATTATTCTTATAATACAAAAATAAGAGAGAGTACCCTACTGACAAAGAAATAATAAAGGGAAAAGGAAATCCTTTGAAACTAGAAGTAAATAAAAACCATCCACTTGAGAACTTCAATATTTGTATTAATGTGATAATAATCAATGAACTGTTTTTATGATCTTTGAGTCTAATATTTGGATAAGAATATACCAAGTTCAAAGCTATTATGGTAGAATATATTGTGAAAAAATTAATTCCTGATAAAAAAGATAGGATAGTTCCAAAAATTGCTAAAAATACAATAAGATATTTGGCCCTTTGGACAGATATGCTACCGTTTGCTATGGCCTTCCAAGATATCTTCATCTGATTTTTTTTGTCCTCTTCGTAATCGGTGAGGTCGTTGAACATATATACTGCTCCTAACCCTAGAGATAATCCAAAAGCGGCCACTATTATTTTCATAAGATGGTATTCGCCATTTAAACTAGCATATAGTATAACGCCAAAGAGGAATTGAAGTATATTTTTGGGGGCATTAAGACTGACAGAATTGTAAATAATTGCCCTATAGTTCATATTACTACCATTTATAATCTATTTATAAATATTCCGTCCAAAAATATATAGATATATAAAAAAATATAGAGAGGGTATATGTTAAGATTAATACAAACACAATGGCAAACTAAAGCTATTTTCAATAAGAGAATTTAGCATACTCCTTGAATTTTCATACCACTCCGGATCATCCTCCTTTTTACGAGATAGAAATCTTTCGGAGCGTTTATCAATAAGAAATATCATATCTTCTTCTTTCTTTTCCCAAACTTCAATTTCATCTTTTAATGAACAAATGCTGCCCATGTAATTACAAGATTTAATTACAAATTCATATGCTTTGTCAAATTCATTTGTCATGTATGGATTATTTTAAGTACTAATAAAAGAATAAGCTTATGGTATATCTCGATTGTTTTAATATAAAAGTTATTTAGATGATATTTTCAGGTATTGAGGGCTGTTAGAGCTCTAAATTAGTATAAATTAATCGTGTGGTCCACATTAACCATATAAATAAATATTCTTCTTTCCCTAAATGATGCACATCACAATGGATAGAAATAAATACATTATTCTTATAGTGATAATATCTGCTATTTCTTTAGCTTACTATGTTCCGCATTATGGACTTATATACGATGGAGGATTGTATGCTTCCCTTGGCTATTCTTTATATAGTGGAAATGGCTATTTTTTTAATGGTTATCCTGGTGATGTACCTCCCATTTTGCCTATTTTTCTTTCACTTTTTATAAGAATTTTTGGAGAAAACGGAATATTTCTTGTTGTACCTTTATTTTCAATTATGAATACGGTAATCATTTTTCTTATTCTAGAAAAAAAAATTTCTTTAGAAATGTCATTTTTAGGTTCATTGTATGTATTCTTTTCACCCATTATATTTTATGATTCAATTAACGTAATTCGTGAAATTCCAATGTTAACTTTTGTAATGGCATCTTATCTAATATTTTTAAGAAAAGAAGATTCTTATAAAAAACATGTATTATTGGGGATCCTAGTTGGATCCGCATTCTTAACTAAATCTGTGGGTTTTGTTTATACATTTCCCATTTGGGCATACTATATATTTAATCAAAATAAAAAAGTTGGAATCAGCATTGCATCATCAGTAATATTTGTACTTCCTTGGGCAATATGGTCATATTCTCATTTTCAGACGCCCTTTGTTTCTCATTCCGCTTATTTACTACCTAAAATAGGGTCAAATATAACTACTTTTTTTACTAGAACTTTGCCTTTATTCCTAATTAGCTCATTTATACCAATAGTTCCAATTTCAATAATGGGGATTAAAAAATCAGAAAAAATATTTCTATTATTTGGATTTCTTATTATCATCCCTGCGTTGTTATGGCCTGTCCAAGAGCCAAGGTATTTGTTAGCAGCTTACTTTCTTATAGTATATTTGGCGTTGATGTATCTTAAAGATAAAAGAAAAGATATTACTTTAATATTCATGATTATAACAGTATTATTCCAGTTTGGTACAACAGCATCTATATTAGACACACATGTCGTGTCATACGGCCTTTTAGATGATGCAGGCATTTGGCTCAGAGAGAATACGGATCCGAATTCAAAAATTATGACCCAATCATTTAGGCAAATTCATTATTTTTCACATAGAAAGACTTATCAGATTCCTCAAGATCCATCTCTTTTACAAAGAACCCTTGAAGTAAATCAAATAGAATATGTAGTCATTGACTCATACGAAAAAACAACGCCCCAGTATGCAAGGGAATTTTTTGAAGAATTAGATCCATTAGTTACTTTCAAAGACATTGGAGGGGTAGTCAATATTTACAAATCGCCTTATTATAACTCTAGTAAAGTTGACAACTAATTAATTATAGGAATCATATCTAAATCGTATTCAATATATTTACATTGAGAAAATCTTTTAAGGAACTGTTAAATCTAGTTTTAGATGGAAGATTTGGATATTACTAAATTGAAGGGTTTGTCCGAAGACGAAGTATCCCAAAGATTAATGGAAGATGGTTATAATGAACTTCCATTTAAAAATAAAAAAAATGCATTCCGTTTAGCTTTTGAGATAGTTCGTGAGCCAATGTTTTTATTGTTGGTGGTATGCGGTTTAATATATTTCATATTGGGAGATATACAAGAAGCTTTAATGTTACTATTTTTTGTCTTTGTTATAATTGGAATTACTTTTTATCAAGAAAGAAAAACTGAGAGAGCCTTAGAAGCCTTGAGGGATCTCTCAAGCCCTCGTGCTTCGGTTATACGAGATGGAGAACAAAAACGTATTGCCGGTAGGGAAGTTGTAAGAGATGATATATTAATTCTTTCTGAGGGAGATCGTGTACCTGCAGACGCTATTTTAATTAGTTGCAGTAATTTTTATGCAGATGAATCTTTATTGACAGGAGAGTCCTTTCCAGTAAGAAAAACTCAATGTAAAGAAATAACTGAGATGGAATTGCCTGGAGGAGAAGGACTGCCATTTATTTATTCTGGTACACTTGTCGTTAAAGGTCAAGGTATTGCACTCGTGCAAGCTACTGGAATAAAAACTGAAATGGGCAAAATTGGTAAAGCCTTGCAATCTTTAGATCAAGAAGAAACTCATTTGCAAAAAGAGACTAAGAACATTATCAAATATTTTTCTTCGTCTGGATTTATACTCTGTTTGATTATTATATATTTCTATGGTGCATCGACGGGCAATTGGATTCAAGGATTTTTAGCAGGAATCACACTGGCAATGGCAATTCTTCCTGAAGAATTCCCAGTAGTATTGACAGTATTTTTAGCTCTTGGTGCATGGAGAATATCTCAAAATGGAGTTCTTACAAGAAGAGTGCCAGCAGTAGAAACTCTCGGATCCGCCACAGTACTTTGTGTAGATAAGACGGGAACTCTAACTCAAAATTGTATGACGGTGAAAAAAATAGTATCAGATAAAAGCTATTATGATATAAATTATGATTCTAATAAATCTATTCCTGAAGAATTTCATAAGATAATCGAATTTAGTATTTTAGCAAGTCAAAAAGAGCCCTTTGACCCAATGGAAAAAGCATTCAAGGAGCTTGGAAATAATTATCTTTCAAATACTGAGCATATCCATCACGATTGGATTTTGATGAAAGAATATCCCTTATCGGAAGATCTATTAGCAATGTCTCACGTCTGGAAATCTCCAGACGGAAAAGATTACATAATATCTGCCAAAGGAGCACCAGAAGCAATTATAGATTTATGCCATCTTGAAGAAACAAGAAAAAATCAAATTCTCTTAGATGTCGACAAACTAGCTAAAGAAGGCCTTAGGGTATTAGGAGTAGCTAGGTCGGAATTCAAAGAAGGTAAATTGCCAACAAAGCAGCATGATTTCAAATTTGATTTTTTAGGGCTCGTAGGACTAATGGATCCTATCCGTCCATCTGTACCAAATGCAGTAAAAGAATGCTATTGCGCAGGCATTAAAATCATAATGATTACTGGGGATTACCCAAGTACTGCACAAAATATTGGTAAACAGATTGGGTTAAAAAATCTTGAAAAAATTGTTACTGGGCAAGAACTAGATAAAATGTCTGATTCAGAACTTCAAATGAAAATTAAAGATGCTACTATATTTGCTAGGGTAGTTCCAGAACAAAAACTAAGGATAGTTAATGCATTGAAATCCAACGGTGAAATTGTTGCTATGACAGGGGACGGTGTTAACGATGCACCTGCACTTAAATCTTCAAATATTGGAATAGCTATGGGTGGAAGAGGAACTGACGTTGCTAGAGAATCTGCCGACCTTGTTTTGCTTGATGATGATTTTTCATCAATAGTTAATTCAGTTAGAGTGGGAAGGAGAATCTTTGACAACCTAAAAAAAGCCATGGCGTATATATTAGCCATACATGTACCCATAGCCGGAATGTCCCTAGTTCCTGTAATTCTTAAAATGCCATTAGTTCTCTTGCCAGTCCACATAGTATTCCTTGAATTAATAATAGATCCTTCTTGTTCAGTTGTATTCGAAGCTGAGCCAGAGGAGGCAAATGTTATGAATAGACCTCCAAGGAGTGCTAATGAGAATATTTTTAATAGATCAACAGCTTTATTGAGTTTTTTACAGGGGCTAAGTGTTTTAGCTATTGTTTTATTGACTTATGTTATTGTCTTAAATAGGGGACAAGGAGAAATGGAAGCTAGGGCCTTCACATTTACAACTTTAATAATTGCGAACTTAGCGCTAATATTCACCAATAGATCATGGTCAAGAACTATTTTGAAAACTCTAAAATCTCCGAATTCGGCCTTATGGTATGTTACATTTGGCGCATTGTTATTCTTAGGTTTAGTACTATATGTCCCATTTCTAAGAGATCTATTCCTTCTATCTACACTTCATATAAATGACCTAATGATATGCACTATTTTGGGAATTATCAGCATATTATGGTTTGAAGCATTAAAAGTCATCAAATTGAAATTTATCAATAATTGATATTTTTCTGATTAAACGAGATTTATAAAAATTAATGATCTCACTTAATATTATCATATACTAGGTGAGTTCTCTTCGAAAAATGAAAATCTCTCGAAAATGAATAAGAACCTTGAAAAGGAAAACATTATAAAGAAAAACGTCAAACGTCTAATAATATATCAACATTTGGGGATACTTATGGCATTTGGCGATAGATGTGATGGTAAACAGATTAGAACACTTTCTAACTATCGAAGAGTTTATCCTTTCGTCATGAAAACACGAACGGAATCTGCAATCTATGCTGACTTTGAATTAGAAGTTGGAAAAACTTTAGAGTATATGGATAAAGTTAACTCTGGGCTCAGTGAAAAGAAAGTTAAATTTTTTCATATCTTTCTTGCTTCATTAGTTCGAACTGTAGCCATGAGACCTCAACTCAATAGGTTTGTAATGGGGAGAAGGCTATTCCAAAGAAATAAAATACAAATTTCAATGATTGTGAAAAAA
>Ga0116182_1006105_pt1 | contig 10165 bp, 8 predicted proteins | sample AD_UKC077_MetaG_FD_89805 | JGI IMG/M metagenome (GOLD analysis project Ga0116182, IMG submission 89805) | Active sludge microbial communities of municipal wastewater-treating anaerobic digesters from USA - AD_UKC077_MetaG | ecosystem: Engineered > Bioreactor > Anaerobic > Digestate | place: USA...
GCCGATTCTGCCAAGATGCAGACGGGCAACCTCCTCATCAAGTTTCTTAGGAAGTGTATAGACTCTGTTCTCAAGTTTTTCTGTTGCGAGCATAATCTGAGCCAGAGTCTGGTTTGTAAAACTGTTGCTCATCACGAATGAAGGATGACCTGTTGCACATCCAAGATTAACAAGACGACCTTCCGCAAGAACGATAATAGATCTTCCTGATTTGAGATAAAACTGATCAACCTGAGGTTTAATGTTAACTCTTTTAATTCCGCTTGTGCTCTCAAGATAATTCATATCTATTTCACTGTCGAAGTGACCGATATTGCACAAAATAGCTTCATTTTTCATTTGTTCCATATGAGCTCCGGTGATTACCGAAAAGCACCCTGTTGCAGTAACAAAAATATCACCCTTCGAAACAATGTCTTCCATCGTTACAACTTCATAACCTTCCATTGCAGCCTGAAGAGCACAAATAGGATCAATCTCCGTAACAAAGACTTTCGCACCCATTCCTTTGAATGCATGAGCACAGCCTTTTCCGACATCTCCGTATCCGCAAACAACACAGACTTTTCCGGCGATCATAATATCAGTTGCGCGTTTTATTCCGTCAAGAAGGGACTCACGGCAGCCGTACAGATTATCGAATTTGGATTTTGTAACAGAATCGTTAACGTTTACAGCAGGGAAAAGAAGCTCACCCTTCTCAGCCAACTGATAAAGTCTGTGAACACCAGTGGTAGTTTCTTCGGAAACTCCCTTCATCTTTGAAGCTATCTTTGTCCAGCGGGCAGAATCTGACTGATAAGAATCATATATTCTGTCGAGAATTATCTGAAACTCTTTGTTATCAGATTTGCGGTCAAGAAGCGATTTGTCTTTTTCTGTTTTAACACCTTCGTGAATCAGAAGAGTTGCATCTCCTCCGTCATCGACTATAAGATCCGGTCCGCTTCCGTCAGGCCATGTTAAAGCCATTTCAGTACACCACCAGTAATCATCAAGTGTTTCACCCTTCCATGCAAAAACTTTTGCAAGACCGAGTTTTGCTACCGCCGCAGCGGCATGATCCTGTGTTGAATAAATATTGCATGATGCCCATCTCAAATCTGCACCTAATTCGTACAGCGTTTCAATCAACATGGCAGTCTGAATTGTCATATGAAGAGAACCGGTAATTTTCAGACCTTTGAGGGGTTTGGTCGCAGAGTATTTCTCACGAGCAGCCATAAGTCCCGGCATTTCATTACGGGAAAGCTCCATCTCCTTTATTCCGAAAGAAGCTAGACTAATGTCGGCAACTTTGAAGTCCAGGGTTAAATCGAGAGCTTTTGTTTTCATAATTTCTCCTTATTCTTTAGGGCAGTCCAATACCGTCTGACTGTTCTCGTCTTTCTCTTTGCGTATAGTTTTTTCTACCCTGTCTATTTTATATCCGCACAAAACTTTGTTATTCAATATACAAATATGATGACTGCAGGATTTGCATTGGCTTAAATACATAAACATCTCCGTAAACTTTTACGCAAAGATATTTTTGCTCCCCCCTGCTGTCTACAAAAATATTGAGTCAAGAGACAATTTTACAAAAAGAAAACAGAATCAGTTCTTATCAATAACATACATTGAATCAATTAAGCTTGAATATTTTTCTTCAACTGCTTTCCGTTTTATTTTCAATGTACCCGTAAGCTCGCCGGTAGCCTGACTCCACTCATCAGCAATTAGAGCAATCCTTCTGATTTGTTCAACTCTCGAAAATGACTTAAGCATTTTTTCAATATCTTCAAGAACTGCTTTATTAATACTTTCATCAGCTAAAGCGGCATTTAAATCCTTACGTATATCCATTGCTGAAGCCAGTTTTTTTATCTCAGTCGGATTAACAACTATTATTGCCGAAAGAAATTTTCTCTTATCGCCGATTACAGCAAGCTGTTCAACATATTTTGACTTTCTGGCAGCAGCTTCAATATTCTGAGGAGAAACATTTTTTCCGCCTGCTGTAACGATTATATCCTTTATTCTTCCGGTTATTTTAAGATAACCGTCTTTGTCAAGATAACCGAGATCACCTGTTTTAAAAAATCCGTTTTTATCAAAAACTTCCTTTGTTGCTTTCGGATTTTTATAATAACCCATCATTATCTGATCGCCTTTCGCAAGTATTTCGCCTTCATCAGAAATCGCAATCTCTGTTTCACTCATCGCACATCCGACAGTTCCGCGCTTAATTTTTCCGGGTTTGTTAACTGTAAGAATCGGTGCGCATTCGGTAAGACCGTAACCTTCATAAAGATTAATCCCTAGACTCAGAAAAAAATTCATATCATTAACGGAAAGAGCAGCTCCTCCCGATATAGCAATTTTTACCTTTGAAAATCCGAGCTCATTTTTTATTCTTGAAAGAACTATTTTATCAGCAACTTTAACAAGCATCTTTTTTACACCGCTGAGAGGAACACCTTCACAGATGCTCGGTATTCTGAGCGAACCCGCTTTTAGACATACTGCAACAACAGACCTTTTTATTATACCGTAACCTCTGATCTGCTCAAGAATACCTGAATGAATCTTTTCATAAAGACGCGGAACACTGTTTAGAACATCCGGAAAAACAAGCTTAGTATCAGCTATTACATTCCGTATATCACTTGAAAACGCAACGATACATCCGTAAAATATCGGAGTATAAAAAGCAGCCGTGCGCTCAAGAGCGTGTGATAAAGGAAGAAATGACATAAATATTTCATTTTCGGATATTTCTTTTTCAAAGACAGCAGCAACCTGAGTAAGGTCAGAATAAAAATTCTCATACGACAGCATTACACCTTTCGGATTGCCTGTTGTACCGGAAGTATAAATAATAGAACAAAGATCCTTATCTTTTATCGCACTTCTGCGCTTTAAAAGCTCGGCATCTTTTTTCAGCTTCATTCCTTTAGAAAGAACAAGTTCAAAAGACGGACATTTTTTAATTTCATCGAATGAAATAATTTCTTTTAATGACGGGGCTTTCTTTTTGATTGAAACAATTTTTTCATACTGATCAGAACTTCCTACGAAGCACATTTTTACAGATGAATGCTTTATTGCATACAATGCTTCTTCCGCAGAATTTGTAGGATAAATGGGAACATGAACCGCACCGATTGAAAGTGCCGCAAGATCAGCAACCCACCATTCATAGCGGTTAAATGAAAAAACAGATACCCGGTCGCCTTTTTTAATTCCTTTTGAAATCAGATACTTGGCAAGTGATTCAACCTTTTCTTTCATCTCCCTTCGGCTGAAACTTTTATATCGGCCTTCATGCTTGTATAGGACCATTTTATGATCAGGTCTGGCCTCCGCCTTCAAAAAAAACACATCAATTATATTTTTCTTGAATTTTTTCGCTGATTTGGCTGCCATACATTAAACCTCTGAAAGGGGGAATGAAATCTGTGAATAATGAGGCTATTTTAAAATTACAATATGTCAAGCAATAATGGAAAAAAGAAAAACACAAGCCTTCTGCATGAAGCGATACCTCATATAGAAGAATTGCGCAAACGCCTCATGTATTCGGCAATAGTACTAATTGCTGCAACAATCGCCGCATTCTCTTTTTCAGAATATCTGATAAATGCGCTGACGGCGTTTCTTCTTTCCGGAAAAAACATCACTCTTCATTTTTTTGACGTATCCGAGCCGTTCACCTTCAGAATAAAAGCTTCATTCATCGCCGCCGTTTTCGGAACTATACCGTTTCACATATTTCATATCACACGGTTCATTCTTCCCGCACTAAAAAAAAGCGAGAAGCGCATGATTGCGTGCGTTATCACCGCAGGAACAATTCTTTTCTATACAGGAGCCTCTCTCTCATTTATGTTTGCGCTGCCGCAGACAATAGATATTATGCTCGGATTTGCGCCGAAGAATATGACGAGCTCAATAAACGCCAACAGCTTCATGAGCTTCATTTCTTATTTCGTTTTTTTCGGCGGAATAATTTTTGAAATGCCCGTAATATCCTTTGTGTTATCAAAAATAGGAATTATCAAAAAAAGAACACTGTACCGTAAAAGAAAATTCGCTCTTATAGCAATCTGGATAATCGCCGCAGTAATAACACCACCGGATGTTTTATCCCAGACGATAGCGGCGATACCGATGATGCTTCTTTATGAAATATCAGCTTTCATCGCATTTATCTGTGCGCGAGAGTGATGTTTTGCAGTTGCGTCTTTTGATGCAGACTTCGCATCGTTCATCCGGACAAAACTGACAGGAAAAACAATCCGGGCAGTTATTTTTTCTTGGAGATGCGGAATCAGGAACGAAAACCATTCCCTTAACTCCTTCAATCTTTACAAAGCTCATAAAACCTCAGCGCAAGATCATCAGGCACAGCTCTTCCGGGCTTATAATAACCTAGGTTTTCCCTGTGGTCGCCATGATAATCCGATCCGCCGGTTACTATTAAATCATACTTCGAAGCAAGTTTCAAGTAAAGCTCAGTCTGCTTTTCACCTGCAATAGCGGAATATGCTTCAATTCCATTGAGTCCGAGCTTAATCAGCTTTTGAAGATATAACTCAAAAAGATCGTCATCTATATTCAGGGAAGAAGGATGGGCAAGCGATGAAAAACCGCCGCTTTCGCGAATCATACGGAAACCATCTTCAGGAAAAATTTTTTTCTTCGGAACAAAACCTGGTTTTCCGGAACACATAAATTTAGTAAATGCATCCTTTATATCTGAGGCGTATCCTTTTTTTATTAAAGCTCTTGCAACGAGAGGTTTTCCGGGTGAAGATGATTCGTTGAAACCGTCAAGATCAGAAATCGAAATATCAACTCCCGAATTTGCAATATCTTCAATCATATTATAAATGCGCTCAGCTCTGCACTTTTTTATACCGCTTAAAACAGCACTCATTTCATCAGATGCTTTTAGATTATAACCAAGAAGATGGAAGTCGCCTCCGTCAAACTCAATGCTGAGCTCACAGCCTCCGATAACACGCAAAAGTCCGTTAGTTTGAATAGCCGCTTTTTCTGCAGCCTCAACTCCGTCCATCGAATCGTGATCCGTAACTGCGATCAGACTCAGGCCCTCATCACACGCCCTTCTCACAATCTCTTCAGGAGAATAAATTCCGTCGGACGCGGTCGTATGAACATGCAAATCAATCATTTGTTCAAACAAATCAAACTGCGCTTATTTGTCAATCTCTTGACAAATGGAAATTAATGACGATTTTCACCGGAATAGTGATAATTGCCACTTGCAAAAACTTGAATTTTAATTAAACATTATTAAATGGAGGAAATATGAAAAAAATATACTGTATTGCAATTTTAATATCCGCTGCGGCGGCTTTTATATCATGCGCCAAAAAGCCTGAAAAAAGCGCCTGGGAAAAAATATTTTCAAAAAAACTGAATCACTCTCACTACTTTGTAGGATTTTCAAACGAAACTCACGGAATAACAGTCGGTTACGGCGGAAAATGTTTTTATACTGAAGACGGCGGACAATCGTGGAAGGAAGCGGTAAATGAATCGGCATGCCGTTTCGGCCTAGATATTAATGGTGAAAAAACTGCATGGCACTCTGGAAATGGTGAGAACATCAATTATACAGAAGACGGCGGAAAAACATGGAAGAAAGCCGGAAGTTTTCTTTCAACGAGATCGCCGGATCACACTAGATGCATAAGTTTCAACGAAAATCAGAAGGACGGCTGGGCTGCAAGCCGCAAAATTCTCGGAATAACAAATGACGGCGGAAAAACATGGACACAGCCGAAACTGCCGGAAGGGATTTCCGACATCGGAGCTGTATTTTTATTATCACCTGCGAGCGGATATATTTTTGACTGCGCATTAAATAAACTTTTCTTCACGGAAGACTCGGCAAAATCATGGACAGTTATTGATTTGCCGAAAGAAGCAAAAAGCATTTCAACAGATGCATCCCCGATGTCGGTAATCAATGCGGATCAAAACGGGAAAATATTATTTATTACCAATAAATCAGAAAAAGGCACCAACAGAATCTCGGCTTTCATTTCATCCGATAAAGGAAAAACATGGAAAGAAGAAATTATCGAAGCTGGCGCAGGATATCTTTTTCTGAATAAAAGCGCTACGCTATTGACTCATCTGGGTCTTGACGGAACAACAAATCTGTTCAAAGCGAAAAGGAATTGATAGAAATATCAACCGTGCATTGTAGAATATTTTGAACGGTATTCATTCGGCAGCATTCTTGTCTGCCGTTTGAACATCTTCCTGAAATACGGAAGATCATTGAAACCGGACCGGTAGCAGATTTCATCGATAGTGAGACCGGTATCTCTAACCATCGCGCAGGCGATTGAAACGCGAAGCTCGTTAAGATACTGAACCAGGGTTTTGCCGGATGCTTTTTTGAACTTGCTCGAAAGATCCGTTCTGTTGGTTTCAAATATTTTACAAAGAGATGAGATTGTAATCTGTTTGTGATAATTGCATGACAGATACTGCACAATCCGCATGGCAAGGTCATCGTCATTCGATATCAAGCCGCCGGTCGAAACGATTCTGTCAGGATTCTGATAAACCTGAGTCACATAAAACAAAAGTTCAAAGAGATAAGAACGTGATCTGCACGGCCACATATTTGAATTCTGTTCTTTCAGCTCTTTTTTTATCATGTTGAGTTTTTCAAGAACATGAAACATCGAATTATGCCCGATCTTGATAACTCCGCCGAAATCATCAGTCTGCTCGACAAAAGGAAGAACATAAAATCTGTCCTGATGGCTTGTGCCCTTAAGCGATTCCGACTGCGGATAATATATATTTTCGTAATTAAAATTACTGTTTACAACTTCCGGATGGAAAAAGACGCACTCAAAAAGAACATCTTCAGAAAATTCAGCATCAAGTTTTGAATTATTATTTAAACAAATAATCGAAGGGGCTACGGCAGGAAAAACCGAGGAAGCACTTTTCAGCAGAACGGCCCCTCTTCTCACAATTATGAATGAAAATCTTTCTTCGGTTCTTATAACAGACGGATTTTCGTGCACTGAAAGAAGAAGATTGTAACCCTCATAAAAGTTTACACCTGTAGTCGTTCCTCTGCAAATATCATCCTGCATAACAAATACCGTTAATGGCAATGAGTCCTAAGAACACATTTTATCAATCTTTTTTTAAAAAAAAGCAGTTAAAGCAAATGCTGTCAGGCAACAAAAAACCGGCTTTAAGCCGGTCTGTTATTTTAATGCTTTAAGAATTTCTTCAGTCTTGTCCGTTTTTTCCCAAGAAAATCCGTTACGCCCGAAGTGACCGTATGCTGCAGTTTTTGCAAACACAGGTTTCTTGAGATCAAGAGTTTTAACGATACCTGAAGGAGTGAGGTCGAACACCTTCTTAACCGCTTCTTCGATCTTCGCTTCATCAACTGTTGATGTACCGAAAGTATCAACAAAAACCGATACAGGAAATGGAACGCCGATAGCATATGCCAGCTGAACTTCGCATCTTTCACAAAGATCAGCAGCAACGATATTCTTCGCAACATAACGCGCCATGTAAGCCGCAGAACGGTCAACCTTCGAAGGATCCTTTCCGCTGAACGCACCGCCGCCGTGACGGCCCATTCCGCCGTAAGTATCAACAATAATTTTTCTGCCAGTGAGACCCGAATCACCATGAGGTCCGCCCACAACAAAACGGCCTGTAGGGTTTACATAATATTTTGTCGAATCATCGAGAAGACCGGTCGGATCAAGAACCGGAAGAATGATCTTCTTAACAATGGTTTCCTTTATTTCGTCATATGATACATCTTCATCATGCTGATGAGAGATTACAACAGTATCAATTCTAACAGGCTTATGACCTTCATATTCAATAGTCACCTGACTTTTTGAATCGGGACGAAGCCATTTCAGATCACCGCCCTTGCGGAGTTCGGTTGCCTTCAATAGAAGATTATGCGAATACATAATCGGAGCAGGCATCATCTCTGGAGTTTCCTTACACGCAAAACCGAACATCATACCCTGATCGCCCGCGCCCTGCTCTCCTTTAAAAAGACCTTCGCCGGAAACGCCCTGCGAAATGTCAGGAGACTGAGTATGAATCGCATTAAGAACGGACATAGAATCGCAGTCGATACCGTATTTCGGATTATTATAACCGATTTCTCTAACGACACCGCGGACAAGACTCTGAATATCAAGACATGCTTTAGTCGTAATTTCTCCGCCTACTAAAACCATACCGGTGGTGGCAAAAGTCTCACAGGCAACACGCGAATTAGGATCAGCTTCAAGGCATTTATCCAACACAGCATCGGAAACCTGATCACAAAGCTTATCAGGATGACCTTCGCTTACAGATTCTGAAGTAAAAAGATATTTTCTCATTACACACCTCATTTTGGTGAAAAGCTAACAAGGCTCTGAATTTGGTCAAGAGAAAATCAATGCCGGGCGTGCCCCTACCCTGTTTTTGGCAATTTCCGCATTGCCATTCGGTCATAGATCCAAAGGGCGTTCCACGCCCTTTATCCGGGTTTCGCATGGTCTCATGCAGAAGATCAAAGGGGCGAAAGTCTCATCCTCGGCGGCTTCGACATCCTGTAGCCGCCTCGCTCGTGCTCCTCCTGAGCACACGGCCGACTCTTGCCCTGTGTGTCAGGATGACACGAATCCAACGCAGGCAGGATGCCGATACGCGTTGGACAGTGAGATCCCACTCCTGGCTTTTGGCGGGCGAATTCCTCGCACCGGCTTTGCCGGATGCTGCGGTCGCCCGTATTGAGTCCGCTTTCAGCGGACGTTTTAAATAATTTTTATTTCCAGAGAAATGTGTCAGGTGAATACCATCATTGTGCAGATGATGGAACTTATTGATTTCTAATTTTATCAATATTATTAAAATGAATGTTGTGTGAATTATCTGCACATCTTACTTAGTGTATTAAATTACGATATTTTTCATCAATAGCCAATTTGTTGTATTCATTGGCTAACCATTTCCATTTCTCAAAAACACTAGGCTTTTCGAAACTGTTATCCAATCCAGCTATAATAGTTAATCGTATAGATTCTAAGTCATATTTGAGAATTTTCTTGATGGAAGATTCGGTTTGCATTACCTGATAAAATATTATTTGATGAAAACCAACACATCCATCTTCAAATCTATAAATATATTGGTGATAAGGGAATCTGTTTCTTTTTGATAATAATGGATAATTCAATTCCTTTATCAATTTATCAGATAGAATAATTCTCGGATATTTTACTATGCTTGATTCAAGGTAATATGCATCTATCGATGCTGGTCATATGATAACATTGTCGTTAGAATGCATCAGTTGACCTATTGTTATTGCTCCACGCCATAAAATTCCAGTCAGTAATAATCTTGAACCAATAAAAGAGAGTATTGAAATCAAAGTTGATAAAATTGCATTAATATTATCATTTTGCATCTGGACAGACACAACGATTGTATCGGAAAAACAAGTACAAGCAGTTTTTTCTTTAATCCGAAAATAGTTTAGACCTTTTTTTTGTGCGTCTTCTTCAACGTCTATCCAGTCAGTATTCCATTTGCTTTCACTGGTTGTTTCCCATGACTTCAGATATTGAACAACTGTTTGAATAATATAAAGTTTAGTTTTATCTATTATTGACTGTGCAATTAATTCTTTAAATCCCATAATGTCTATATATGCAATAACTCGATTTTCATAGTCTCTCATATAATCTCCAAAGAATTACACATGCAAATGAGAATTTTCTTTAATATAATGATATGGCTATATGATATTTATATTTCAAGAATAATTTGACTGGCATATAATGCCATAGAAAAAATTACGCGTATACTGAGCGCAGCGAATAAACGCGTAATGATATTTCATAATGAATGATTTTTGAAATCACAAAAGTGCGCTAAGCACTTCAGCAAAAGAATGATGATAGAAAAAGAATTTAAGAGGTCTGGGGATATCCCCAGCGGCTTTTCTTTGCGGCTCTTTCTTTTTGCCGAAAAAAAGAAAGAGCCAAATCGGATTCAAAAGGTGCATCGCACCTTTTGCGTATGCATGACGTCATGCACTTATTGATTTCTTAAAAGCCTCTGCAGAATTCGATATTGTCTTTTCACTTAC